>JGI24021J15306_10010822_pt1 | contig 11342 bp, 7 predicted proteins | sample Ectturendosymbi1_FD_15306 | JGI IMG/M metagenome (IMG submission 15306)
GGGGGGGCATTGGGGGGCGGGCCCCCCCAAATTGTTTGTACACCCCAATTTTTGTTGTGCCCAGAAATTTTTTTTATCAAACATAAGGAAAACAAAAATCTGTCCCCTCTAAATTTGTATTCCCCCCCAAACCTTAAAACCTGGCTGCGGGCCTGGTTGGAACTGGTGTTTATCGGTGGTCGAAGAGCATGGCCGCAAAGCTTTTATATTGGTGGCCCGGTAGTTACTTGTTGCTTATTTGCCGTGTCTCTGGGTTTATTGTGCCCACGAAATACCTGGGCAGCAATGGGGCTTCTTGGCCAAATTGTGCCGTCGACAAAGAGCCTCTCTCCTGTGCAAGTAACCAGCTTGCAAGGCGTGATCTACACACTTGCAATTATTGACTTGCGTGAAAGCAACCACAGCCGTGCATGTGTGTTGGTTGGTGCTGAAACAGGTCTGTCGTTCAAATACGTCGAGTTCTTTGAGATTAACGCTTAACTTGCCGTTCGCAATTGAGCAAGGTGCCTCGCTGAACTAACCTAACATAGTATCCACAATGGTGAAGGGTTTGTATTCATCAGCTTATTTTTTAAATAAGAAATCGATTTCAAGTAACACTACGCATCATCAGTGTTTCCTCCAAGGTGCGTCAATGTGCAGAACCACCAGACCATTTGCGCAGTGAAATCTCTCTCTCGCGCACTTGCAACGTTCCAAATTTGAAAGTAAAATATCATTCGCATTTTGGGCAGAGGCAGAACGCTACTGAGCATATCGCATTTTAGAAGCTATTTGAATGAAATGTGTACCTTGTTCGTATAGTGATAAGTTTTTATACTTGTACTAATAATTCGCAAAGCTTGTATTTCATTTATAACTCCACTAATTCAGCATTGGGTGCGTAGTGTAAAGCGAAATCAATTTCCTATTGAAAAAATTTGCTTGTGGATTCAAATCCTTCACCTTTGTGGAAAACTTGAATACAGATATTGTGCAAGTTTGAATCATCGCAAAAAGATGAAAGCAGAGCCCAGTCGGTTGATTCTTCGAAAGCTTAACAGCAAACCGAGAACTTCTAATGGACTAAACCGCGCGCGCTTTTTCTTCTGCTGTGAAAGATTCCGAAAATAGCTCGCTCTTCTTTGATGCAGGATCCCCGGCTGCCCCAGATCCAGTGCCACCCCGCTTCTGTGTTCCACAGCTTCGCTCCAACCCTGCTGGACCCCCAGATAGGGGCGCTTGCCCCAGGACTCTCACCGGTCCAGTATGCTGCAGCTGTCCACCTTCACCCGGCACCACCCGGCATCAACTTGGTGAGCAATTGTGGTAACCGTGCGTTGTGGTGTGGGACGAAACGACAATCACGTTGTCGGTCTAACTGCTTGACAGAGGTGGCCACGAATCCGGAGTGCCGGAGTCGACTCTGCGTTTTTTCCGGACCCGGTTCCGGAGCCAAAATTCTGTTAAAAACCGGACTCGGAGTCACTTATTTTCGGCAAATGCAGGAATCTGCGTTGTTTTTATAAATGTCATTGCTTAAGTACAAACATTGCTGTATATCGATGGTTACTGGAGTCTGAACAGGAGTCGAATTCCCAAAATGAAAATAATTTTGGAGCCGGATCTGGATCCGGATTCAAAATCTTTGTAGCAGGAGCGGAGTCGGAGTCTGAAATGTGACTCCGGCCACCTCCGCTGCTTAAAAGCAATGGATGGTTGTCTGGAACTATACTAGGAAGCGTTAAGCAATGAGGGTTTTGCCAAAGTCAATATTCATAAGTCAACCACTGTGCTCCACTGCGCTGTTGACATTCAAACAGTTTATTGACCTCGTTTCACGCGTTCACACAAACGAAGATGTTTTTCTAGCAAAGCAGTGATCAACAACAACGATGGTGTTTTGCAGGTTCCTATGCCGGCGTCCAACCTACACGCTCTGCAGTACCATGCCAGACCCGGGCCTTTCCTTCCTGACCCCCATCATCACCCCCCTGCTCTGCATCACCAAACACCCCCTCCGATTGCAGCGTTGCCTGCTATCAGTATTCAAGCTGCTCCTATTTCTGCGCAGGTGAGATGTTTTCACTGTAAGGTTGATGTTTTCCTGGCTGAGAAGTAAACATCAGTCGTTGTCCCATGACAGTAATGGTTGTTGAACTGGTTCGGAATGGTTGTTGAATTGGTTTGTAGTGGTTGTTAGACTGGTTTGTAATGGTTATTGGTTTGGTTCGTATTGTTTGTTGGGCTGGTTCGTAAAAGTTGTTGCATCAGACCCGATCCTGGTTCCATTTACCGGAGTGCATTGAATGCAGGCCTCTTTTTCGGCGTACATAATCCCAGCTGGATTAAACCAGCATTTAGTATATGAAGCTCGTCACCCAGCTATTGCAAAACCTGTCGCATCATGTTGGACGTTTAGTTGTATTGTTTGCGAATCTGATGAAAATTGTACCGGGAGTTCATATTCAGCTCATCATGAGAGCAACACATCCATATTTTTCCGTGTCAAGACCTGTAGGACATGTTTTAGTGAACCAGTAATTATCTTGAACAGCGCTTTGATTGTGCCTTTTCGGTCTTTAAAGTCAGAACTAAAAGGATCCCAGCTCTTTGAAGTTGCTGCCATCACTCTGACTTTTAATGTTCTTGCCGTGATTCAAACAAAAAGCATATTTAATGCAATTTTTGATGCTTCAACCGTGGTCTTTGTCCTTAAGTTTCGTTTCTCTTCACTTTTCTTCTGGAATCTTCTTTGCAGCTGCAAAGCGCTTTCCGGGTGGGAATGCTAGCGCTGGACTTGCTCACGAAACGCACAGAGGATCGTCCGAACAACAAATATGCTCGCAATCCGCCGTACGCCAACGACGTCAAGTGGATTATGAAGCTGTCTATGAAACTGGGTAAGTTACAGCTTGTTGTGAATTCCTAAATATTTTTTGTGTACTTTGAAGATTAGGTAAGGACACGAAACATTGTGTCGATAAATTTGTTGACCGTGAGGGTTTGTTTTGTAATAAACGGATGTCTCGTTCACTTTTTCAGGCATGCAGTTCCTTCAGCAGTTCTGTATGGCTGCGGTCGGGGGCGTGTCCTCTCCGTTCGTTCTGCAGGAAATCGCGGTTGAAACAGCCAAGTATTTGTCGGAGAGCAACAACCAGCAGGTAAGCCTGGTGTGTTCGTGCAAAGTTGAAAGGTTGCTGGCAAAGTTAGGTACGTCAAAGCAGCTCGTAACCAGGGGGAGCCGGGCAATTGACGCCCCAAAACTTTCAAAAACATTGTGTGGAAGCATTAATAGAGCTCATTTAGTTGTTAGGTACAACATTTTATTTGTATTTGAATAAAAGCTGATGATGCCTACTTGCTGCAGTACGCGAAATATATACTCTGTGATGTCATACTGTCTGATTCTTTGCTGGGAAAGGATTCCTTTCGATAGACAGTGCTAGGCACAACGAGTTACAATCATTTTCCCCTCCCCGAAATTTCGGCTGGTTACGGCCCCTGGTGTAGGTTGCTGCATGCACTGGTTTGATTCTTTGCTTTCTTTTCAGTGGATACGTTGAGTATGAAGCATTCGAAAATTTTGGCGATGATAGTGTCGTCTGTCGTGTATGACCACTTTGCAGGGGGTGGCGCGATCGAATGATGGGCGATGCTACTCCGTTGGTACGGATTTTTTTCTCTCGGATTATCCGCTACCGCTTCCATCCATGTCTTTGCTAATCTACTCGCGTTGGAGCTTGGTTCATTGCAAAGTTCAGGATTTTGTCGCATATTGACGAAGAAAAAAAATCAGGCGAACGAGACTCGGCCTTGATCCAAAACCTGCACGTCTGGGAGAAAGCTCCGTTTTGTTTCCGACAGAACTCTGTAATTCACAAGGCTTCGATTCGNAGGCTGTATAACCGCTGCGGCCAAGTTGGCCTTAATGGTGATACCACTTTTATGCTAAGTTTCNCTGAAGCTTTTCCNCTCCTTATATATCCGCGTACCTTCAATTGCGAGCTATTGTCCAAAATAACTTAAAAACTTCCTGTCATTTTTCGTTTTCGGGCCTTTTTCATCGGAATTGACGTATATTTTTCGGTCATTAAAAAAACATCGGCAAATGACAGAAAAATGACTGAAAAAAAAAATCAGATCGCCCGAATGAAAACCCAAATAACCGAAAAATGGCCGAAAAAAGCAGATCTACCTGTTGGTTGCGTTGAAACGCTAAAATTGTCCTCACTGCGAAAACTCCATTCTTCCCAGCTGTGCACCAATCTCCGTGCGCCGGTCCTGCATCCGATCGTGAGCAAGTGCCTGCAGATGTTTGTGCACTTCATCCACAACCGGCTCTACCACCTGCACAACGCCAGCGAGTACGACGAGTTCGTGACCTTGGTGCACACGGCACGAAACGCCTTCTGCATGACGCCCGGGGGCATCATGCAGTTCAACGAGGTGAGCGAGCAAACGAATACGGTATTTTGCGTTGCGTTGCACGTCGGTGTTTACTTTTCAATGGGTGGACGGTTGCGTTAGTTAATTTTTCCAAAACTCCGGACGAATCCACCGGACTCGGGAAAATCCGCCGGACTCCGATCGTTGCTCGGTCCTGCGCAGAAAAATCGTTTTTTCCTGTTACCAGCCCTCCGACAGATGGACTCTGCAAAAAGTTCGAGTCTTTACCCGACCAACAACTGAGCTCCTGTATCCGAAAAAGAAAAAAACTCTGTCAGATTTAGCTCCAAGCAGAACCGTCGCCAGAAAGTTTGCAATGGGGGGGCATTACCTTTATTCAGGGGGGCTTGACATTCTGAAATTTGATGAAAACTTCACCGATTTATAATGCTTCATAATTCAATTTGGGGAGCTTGGAGCTTTATTTGGTGGCGCTAAGCCCCTGACCCCCCGTGCTAAGCCCCTAACCCCCCTTTATTTGGTGGCGCTAAACCCCCACCCCCCGTGGCGACGGGATTGTCTCCAAGTCGACATTTCGAGCTTTCAACTAGAAGCTTCTGAACGCGCTCGTGTGTCGAAAGCGTTCACTACAAAAACGAAAACCATCGTCAACGCTTCAATCCGTTCTTTTTCCAGGTGTTGCAGAGTATACACCGTTCGAAAGCTTGCAAGAAGGAATTGTGGCAGAAGATCAACGCCGGCTTGAGCGTTTGACGCCAGACACCTGCAGCTGATTGCTGTCACCTTAACTCAGGACTCTAGTCGTTATTGTTATACAGTATCTGTCTGGCTGCATTCTTCCAGTCGCGTTTCCCTGATAAACTTTGTTTTCACTTGCTTTGCTCGGGTGACATTTCTTTCTCGTGCAGCAGCTGCGTCCGGTGATTTTCTGTAACGTGATTTTACTCAAAGCGTGGACATGGTCGAGCGAGCAGGTTCTTCGCTGTAGCGAGAAGCTCGTCAAACAGAGCTAGGACCGGTTATTATAAGTTTTTCAAATCAAAATTGTTCTGTGTAGTAGACTTCGACCCTGGGCGATTCCATTATGAGTTCGGCTTATTCAAATAACTGCAAAGGAATCGTTTCCTCTGACTGCTTCGTGGCGGTTTGCAGAAGCTCTTTACTCGCTTTTTTGCTATAAATGTTTTTCAATGATTGGAATCTTTTTCCAAGGAGAAAAAGTAACCGAACGAGATTCATTCGCATGTTTTGTACAAGCCCTCCTTTTTGCTTGCAGCCTGGCAAGCGATTGCTGTGACTCTGTGAAACTGTCTGCCATCGTCTGTGCGATCCGTTTCACCATCTTAAGCGCGATCGTATCTCGCAACTGACATTGCTCAGTTGAGAAAATCAGTTGTAGGCAAATTGCGAACTTCGCCTTTTCGCAAAGGTACGACGAGCGTAGACACAACGCCATTGCAACACTAACGTGCGTTAGGCCGTTGTGCGGGAAGAGCTCGCGCGTTGCGTTGAGGTCCACGAAGCGACTGCAGAGTAAGGAATGCGTTGTAGTGTAATTGTTGCAGGCCATGATTCACCGTTCTGCATGTGTTTGCTCAGATTTAGGTAATTTTGTGTGTGTTGTCTCCTGCGCTGACCGTTGTACGTATTCGCCGCTTTCGTGGCTTCGCAGCGCCCTCGTGCAGCGAGAATACAGTGCGTGTGATGGCCGCACTGAGGCGCTGAATGTGCTTGGTTCCGATTGTGCAAAATGTTTGATAAGAAACAACCTGCGCGCTTGAGCAGCCATGCGAAAGAGATCACGTGATTTACCGGTGTGTGGCGATGGTGACGTGGTTTCGTTCAAGTTTGTAAAGTTCTTCTGATTGTCGACGCTTCTCAAGGCTTGAATCAGCCCGTTTGATGTTCGGTTTCCGAGGTGAGGTGCGTGAAAACATAGGCGTAGCCAGGGGGCCCAAGGGAGCCATGGCCCTCGCAAAATTTTTAGAATATCGGGTCATTTTGTGCTTTGAGAGGCGGTATCCCAAACAAAATACTGTTGTTAACTTAAAATCAAAAGTTTTGCCCCTCAAAGTTTTTGGATCCCCAAAATTTTGGTCTGGCTACGCCACTGCGTGGAAAGGTATTTGTAAACGCGCCAAGTGGGAAATTTACGCCCGAGCGTAAACCTCATCGGAAGGCATCGTCGGATTTATTGTGACGTCACTGGTTTACGAACGTTGTTTTTCGTCCTTAGTTACGTAAGCTCCTGACGTCTTGCTCCGCTACGCGATTGTTAACAGTGGAACGAACACGAGTATATTATAAATAGGCAAACTGGGGCTTGTTAGAACTTACCCGCATTGACAAAGTCTTTGCTCCAAGGCCAGTGATTCTCAGCTTTTTCTGGCCCTTTACCATCTTTCCAAAAATATCCGATGGACCGTCTCACTAAGCTGACCCCTCATCATGAACAATTATTGTACAGTAAAGATTACAATTTTCAGGAAATTTTAATCAAGGGTTATGGAACTCTTGTGTGGACCACCAGAAATTCCAGGTGGACCATCCGTGGCCCACATGGACCACGTTGAGATTCACTGTTCTAGACCCTTGCTGATCGGCTTACTGTTTTCAAAGCTTCGTGTTCAACGTAATCCTTGTTTGTTTTAACAGCGTGTCTACCTCTGCGCCTCTACCTGTCTCCGCTTTACCGGACGGTCTGTCTGTAAAACCACCAAGTCGCTTGGCGTGCTTCTCTGTCCAACTGCTGTGTTTGTGTGTCGCTGTGCGTGTGCTTGTGTGTCCGTGTCGCTGTGAACTTTACCCCCCACATGTAGTGACTGAGCGTGAAGCATCTCCTCGCACTGCATAGCGTAAATCCATCTATGGCCGTACCACAAGGTAAGTGTTGAGCACATTCAAAGGAAATGTTACATATTGCTTTCCAGTGCTAAGATAATGAGCCCGCGCTGAACTTGTAACTGGGTTTATTCATTAACTTAATTAGGGCTGTTTCGTTTTAGCCGCCCACTTTGACTCGAATGAGGTTGTTTTAGGAAAACAATTGACCTGTTCAGGGTATTATTTCTTATTTTTGTTATTGCTCCCGTAATCCCCATCTCTTGCTTTTCTGTGCTGTCTTTGGTCGTTGTTGTCGTTGCACGTCCCCGGTGAAATTAGAAGCTTCTGACTCCAGATTGTTTGTGACTTAAAAGTGCTCCGAGACGAACGAAACAAACTGGTGGGTTCAAGCGCAAATGCCGCAGCCTTGTGTTTTTTTATTATTATTATTTGACTCTCACTAACTCGCCCATGCCAGGATCAACCTCTCGCTCTCCCACGCGTACCAGTCGTGGCATTCCAATGTCAAAAGAGATCTCTTTCCTCGCGGTCACATTCGTGGCGGTGCTCAGTGTTTGTAGGAAACTACCGTTATCAGTGTGCTGCAGCAAGCTGGGGTTTCGGCCATATTATTTTGGGTGCAAGTCGAAGTAAGCACGCCCCACACCCCCCACCGTCGTAAGCAAGCATCCCCTCCTCTAATGTAGGTCACGTGCTAAAGAGTTCGTCTTGCGCCAATTCAATGGAGCCATAAAGCTTTAACGGAGTTGGTGAGTTTTTGTCTACATCAGGGGTCTCCAATCTACGGCCCGTGGGCCGAATCCGGCCCGCAAAACCGTTTCATCTGGCCCGCAAAGACATTTTGTCAATAATGAAAAAATAATGTATGAAGGAAAAACTTCTTGATTTGGCAGAATGTAACATTACCCTAAAAACATTACGTAAGGTGTCTGGCTCTCGGACTGTTGAGTTATAGCTGAGGTGGCCCTCGGGACAAAACAGTAACAGTTTGGAGGCCCCTGTCTGCATCTACGTGAAATTTAGTGTGACATCGGCAAGATATTAAAATGCTCTTTCCTGGCTTACGGAGCACGTTCTGTTATGTCATACCGTGTCAGCAGCGACAGAAACAGTCTGTTCGTGTTGAAGCGGTGAGGCTTGACAATTTCATTGCGAACGTAACCTTGACGGAGTTTGGTTGCATGTTTGGCAGTTTTGTTGCACGTTGTCCGCAACAATGCGGCCCTAAAATACTTGCGGTGCCCCGTGTGACCTCGGTCGCCGTCTGTCATATTTCTGTCTCGTTACGCTTGGGTTGTTCAGGAGCTTTCCGGTCCTTAAAACTTGTTTCCGTATTTATGATTTTTCAGCAATTAAAACGAATCTTCGACATTCAATCTCGTTCTTTTGGCTGTGCAAGTTCAGACCATTTTTACTTGTAAAGTATGGCAGGTTCTACCGATACACCTTGAATGGACAAATGTGCTGCATGACGACTTCAGTTCTATTATATGTGAGCACGCAAGCAACTTTTACAGAAGTCTGTACCATACTAAGGAACAAGAAAAGAATAACACGAATATGCCAGTAAATTAGCAGCCAGCAGTCAAGGCACCAACGACATAGCGAAGTTCTGATTAATGGACCGCAGGACAATGCTTTGCCTCACACTTAACCTTCAGATATCATCCGTGAGTTGCTTGACTCGCGCACGTGTCAGTTCCCTCTTTAGGAATCACTATCATGAGATCGAATCCAGGTTACATGAAAAAAGGCGTACGCGTTTCCACTGTTCCAATCAGTTGGGTTGTTTGGTGATCGTCAGCCCTTCGAACATCGCATTTCACATATTGCTCATTTCCGGCGAATCCTCCCTCTGGTGTTTAAAGGAAAAGAAGAAACCAGATGTAACATTGTAATGTAAGTAATTATACTGAAATTGAAGAAGTTGATTTTTTATTAAGCCAACATATATCGCCATTACCATATTTCTATAATCGCCGCCGTGAGAATGCTGATGGAGAGAAGGCGCGTCCATCGTCGATGGGTCTAACCTAACTTTCCGTCTGCAACATGGGATTGTCGATAACCCTGAGGATGAATTTGTTTGAGTAAGAAGTGTGAGACTGGAAATACAAAAAGTCGTGTTAGTATCGTATACAAAAATTAGAATTGAGACAGAATTTTTTAAAAAGCTGTTTGACCCTCGAGTATTTTTTTTAAAACATCCGCGTAGCGTATACACATCTGCGTAGCAAATTTCGAATTCTCGACGAAAGTTAGCTGTGTTTCGTGCATTCCACCTCACACTCGTTTAATTAAAAGTAGCTGGGCGCTGGAGTGCAGTAGTCTGCCTGAATGAAGCTCAGCAAACTTGAACTAACCTACAGCACGCACGGGAGATCTGACGATGCAAGCATCGCCAAGCCATTGCGAATTCTTCGCCAAGTTTTTGTTCTTGTTCCTGTTGAAACCCCCAGCGCCGGATTTAGGGAGGCCCGGGACCAGGGCCCTCCATGTTCATGTCTTTAGCCATACGTGCGACAAATGCGTGTCACTTAGTCGTTTTTAGCGAGAAAAGTTTGTTTGTAGACGCTATCAATTTATCGGTCGGCCAAACAGCAGTATTTCACCTGAAGAATACTTGATATTGTGACGAAACAACTATTACGCTCATCGGTTTCCTGAAAGTCGTTCAGGTATCTGAATCTAGTGAATTCAAGGCCAAGCCACGTAGAACACGTTAGCTTACGTCTCTACTCATTTCTGGTGGATTTTTCGTCTGCTTTACTTAGATTTGCAAAGGCCACTTATGAGTAGCATTGCTAGGTATGGCTACAATACGTCCTCTTTTTGTAGTACATGTCCACTTTTTTCATGAGAAATGAAATATTCTCTGAGGACATTCGAAAATGTCCTAGTGGCGTAACTAGAGTATTGAGTCAGGGTAGAACACTTAGCTAAAAGGGGCCCACTGGCCACTGCACAGGGCCCACTAGCCAACACTCGCAAAAAAACTTGAGAAACGATGGTGTATCCGGATGCGGATAGCTATGCTAAAACCTTAAATCACCGGAAAATAATCCGAATAATGCAAAAACAAACAACCTACTGAAAACCAAGCGAATATTAAAACCGAACTATCACTTAAGGTGGCGATCCGGTTTTCACATTAAATTGCCAAGGGGGGCATTTCAGCCTTCTGCCTCCCGTCATCTGCGTCACTGGCGATGATATATTGTTTTTGCATACAGTAAGCTGTCCTCACTCAACTGCAACATGATACGAGATGGTGGCGTAGCTTAGTTTATGGGAGGGCCTGCAAGTTGTCTAATTATTCTATGTTTTGGTTGAGTTAATTCTCGGCTGAAAAGGCGGGAGTGCTTTCACATTAATCGTTACATAACAGTGGTAAATCTTTTTTCAGTATCTCAATGACCTTGACATTGGAGTGCGGACTGCTGATGCCATTATACTGTACTACTAGCTTTGCTGATGAACCGTGATACGGTGATCAGTGTATTGTACATAGCTTAGTGTAGTAGTTTTACTTTCTAGTAATTATAGCGAATCTAGGGGTGCAAAAATGCAGTCGAGCACTCGCGCCGCGCGATCACAAACTAAATTATTTTGAGGCTGAGTAAATAACGTGTGGTTGCATTTGCACAGTTTACAAAGAAGAGTGAAAAGGCTGTTGCGACTTTCTGGATACTGAGTGCCACAAACCTATTTTTTTAGCGTAACCAGGTGGCTATCACTTTATCGCAGCTTGCCAAGTATGCTTCAATTGTACCCAGCTTCAAATTCATACTTCATGACAAGCCAACTGTTGTCCTAAAACGTTTTTTTGGAAATTTTTTGAGCGAATTCTGTTCACACTAAGTCATTTTCAATCATATGTGGTTGCTTTTATTGAGCAAGATCAGAATACCGAGAAGTCAAAAGCATCAATTGTTGAGGTTGTATCGTGTTTCGCCACTGTCAAGGCAAGAATTCAAAAGAGACAATCAGTTGTACATATCAAGCCAAGTTTTTTTGCGTTTTTTCCTTTTTGACAGCGCTTTTCTCCTGATTAACCAATAAGAACCTGCAGCAAGATCACTGCAGTTCTATTGCTATGCACTGAAGAT
>JGI24021J15306_10010823_pt1 | contig 11342 bp, 7 predicted proteins | sample Ectturendosymbi1_FD_15306 | JGI IMG/M metagenome (IMG submission 15306)
GAGCTGAAATCTCGAAATTTAACCATGGAAATGACGTGTTGCAAAAGTCTCTTGAAAGCACTTTCCACTTTGGGTAAGATTCAGCAGAGACTGTATACACTCCAGTGTAAGATCGCTGATATCTACATGGGTAAGCATCGTGTGTTTTCGATAGACTTCCAATGACACAAGGACTCAAGCTTCTTGCCAGCAGAAACATAAGTGTGACTGCTTGAGAAGTGTGTTACGATGGCATCGGCTACGAAGATGAACGATTGATGAATCGTTGAAATGCATCATCGATTTCCGACAATCGCAACTCTGCTTATCTTTTCAGCTCTCACCAGAAAAGAATGTTGTGGCTGACATTTTTACTAATCATCACAGTCCCTGTAGCGCAATGGATCNGCGCGCTGGACTTCTAATCCAGAGGTTCCGGGTTCGAGTCCCGGCAGGGATATGTTTTTAAATACATGCCAATCAAAGCAAAAAAGTCTTACATGCTCTTTGTTAATGGGCAAGGACAAACTTATCGTTTTCAAGAAGAATTTTTGTTAAGGAGAATTGTCTAAACTTCTGTGGTGATCGCAAACAAAACCAGAGAGGCCACACTATGACACTGTTCGCTTAACCTTTGCGAAGCAAATGCAACTGCGCTCAAGAAAATGAAAACAGATGGACCGGCGAATAGTTTGAGGAAGTAAAATCAGAAGAAGAATAGCACATCATCATCTACATGGCACATTTTCAGTTGCAATCAAATTTTCTTGTCAAAATTGGTAAAAGCCTATGGAAACAGACTACAGGCGTTGTTCAGAGCAATTTACTTTTTTCACAATTTCATAACAATGCGTTCTTTTTGCCCTTGCATCATTTGCGATTCCCACGTAACTTTGGTCAAGGCACACAGCAGCCTAAACTTAGCTCTCTTCCATTGAGCTGCTGTGCATCTTGATTTTGCATATAACTTCGAAGTAACTAAAAATACAAACGTTTTGACAAAACGCTATACGGGACTCATCAAAACTGAACTGCAATCCCTGCACAGGGAATCAACCTTTGGTGCACAACATTCAGCCGGAGTAGCGATCAAGTAACGTCCATTTATCACGCAACTCCAACACAGATCACAAATTGTGACTTGCCATTATCACGAAGCCACGGTCGTAGTTTCTTCTTTAAGAATGATAAAGGATTATGAGACCAATCTCCAAATAAACAGTCTGTTGCAGGACATGTCGTATGGTGTCACACAAGAACGTTTTCCGACACACGAGGGGTTGGTCAGTGGTGTGTAAATGACAGCAGCTCACTGAAGCATTGAACATTGATTTGACATTGCTGTAATTTCACATATTTCTACAAACTTCGCGCACAGCTACCTCTTTGTCTGAAGAGAAGCGGCAGCTGAAGGAGACTGAATGGCAACGAACCATGTAACTTCACTTCAGACCAGCGCCTCCCAATCTTTTTCAGCTCAATACCCACTATTGTTGACAATGTTTTGTGGGTCCCGACTTCGCCAAATCTCCAATTCGAAACAAACATGAACAGATACACGAAGTAAGGTGTTCTTAATATCCAAGTCGAGTTCCAAGTTTTTCATGTTGATTAAAAAATTTTGATGGTAATTCACAAATCCAGTGTCAACACACTATCCAAGACATTATGGATGTCCGTTTTCGCCATAACACTTTAAAATCGATCACAAACTAGAGCAAACCCAAAATAACATCACGGATGTTTCCTGATGCTTTAGCATCAGCACAAGGATCGAACTTATTTTTCACCAGCGCTACAACATGTCCTTCCTTGGGCTCAGCTTTACCAAAAGAGATCATACTAGGATCAACAGACATCGACCAAATCGGTCATTTCGGTCGAGTATCCACGGAGCTGAAATCTCGAAATTTTACCATGGAAATTACGTGTTGCAAAAGTCTCTTGAAAGCACTTTCCACTTTGGGTAAGTTTTAGCAGAGATTCTGTAGACTTCAGTGCATGATCGCTGACGTCTACATGGGTAAGCATCGTCTTTTTTCGATATACTTCCAATCACACAAGGATCACACACAAGGAGCTTCTTGCCAGTAGAAAGAAACATATGGTGACTCCCTGGGAAGTGTGTTGTGGGTGCACCAGCTACGAAGATGAACGATTGATGAATCGTTGAAATGCATCATCGATTTCCCATAATTACAACTCTGTTTATCTTTGTAGATGTCACCAGAAAAGAAAGTTGTGGCTAAGATTTTCACTAATTATCACAGTCCCTGTAGCGCAATGGATCAGCGCGCTGGACTTCTAATCCAGAGGTTCCGGGTTCGAGTCCCGGTAGGGATACGTTTTTCAATCTTTTTGCCGGTTAAAATTAAGTCTTGCAAACGAAGAATTCAAAGACTGAATGGTTCAGCTGTACGTGATACTTCCTGAAGTTCCGTTTTTTAAATTATATTGGAATGCACTTCGTTATCAATCTTTTTTTATTCGAATGCACTTTGTTATCCGTTCACATCAGCTTTTTGCGAAGTGCGGTGAACGAGGAATACGACAAGCAACCAGTGATTTTTTCGAGTTGTTTGTGTCATAAATGATGACGTGACAGAGTCACGGTCAGCTAAAATAAGAGGTTTGCATGAATCGTCACGCTGAACTCTGCGCCGTAGTCTGACACCATTTAAAGCAGTGGTTCCCAACCTTTCTCTGACCATGCACCACGTCAGCATTTCGACAGATGATCACGTACCCCTAAAATCTCTCATGACAAAAAGTATGAATGAAATAACGACCACCACTGAATTTTTTAGATTTTCTGAACTATAGAGGTAGACTGCCTGTTTATGACTCAAGCGTTGGCGTGCGCAGAAAATTTTCATGGGGGGGTTCACTCAGTGGCACATGGTGGACATTTGTATTTGGTGCGCTCTGTTTATGACGTCACGATTTGACGTCGTATCCACGTTTCCAAACCAACGTTTTGGCGAAGTGTGTTGATACAACGTGCATATTCTTCTACATGTAGTCTCCTTATTTTATGTGTCATTGCACTGAATATAAACTATCAGCGCTCCAAGTAAGGATATCGCAGGAAAATGCACCTAACGTATGATACAGCAGTTTATAACAGCAAAAATATCATGCTGTGAGTTAAAACAGTGGAGTAAAACACACTCATCACTATGTCAGAGCAATTTACAACTGCGAAATCAGGCGCTTGTATCTCGTCGAATACGAGCAGTCGAGCATAGGTGCCGCCTGGACTGGCTGGCGTACATCCCGGTTTGCAAGATCGAATCTTGCTAAACCACACTAGAATTGAGAATGCGGATAAAGTAAAATTTCGGAAGTGGCCCGCAAGGTGTCACGTTTTTGCAAAATGACCCGTAGGTCAAAAGTAGTTGGACCACGCTGGATTAAAATATACACTCTCAGAGACTTATGAACAGAAACGCCTGAAAAGGTTTCCGTTTGTTGCGACCGTATTCAGTCGGAATCTATTTAAATGCAAACATTTAAATAAATAGACTAATTCCAAGTCTCAACCCATGTATCTCGCGATAATAACAATGCTAAAATAATTTTAGCTCCCTTCTTTGCCATTGTTGAGAGGCAAACTTCATTCACGTTCTTTTAAGGAGTCGTTGTCGGAAATTTTGGAAAGGTCCGAAACTTTTGGAAACTAGAAGTCGGAGTCGGACATTTTACCTCCGACTCCGCAACTCTGGCTACAACGGTAAAAATGTTGGAGTTGTCGTAAATACCACTCGACAAGTTGTTTTCAAAGAATGCAGTCATATGTTTAATAGTCCTCCATGCAACCAAGGAGAGCAGATTTCAGTTAAATTTTTACCCTTCCTGTAAAATGAAAGACACAACAGTGATCAATGTATTTTGAAAGAAATCTCACAATTACATGAATCAGATTCGTCGTGGAAGCATACTACCGGCAACGAAGCAAGTTTGGACAAAACGTCATAAGCACAGTATCGTAACACAAAAAGCTATCCCTGCCGGGACTCGAACCCGGAACCTCTGGATTAGAAGTCCAGCGCGCTGATCCATTGCGCTACAGGGACCTCCACAAATGAGATTGTGGTTTAAGTAGTTTCTCTTCTGATGCATTAGTGGGGATGGAAGATGTCTTTATCAATTTTGCCTCTCTAGCCCCATCGCTATGCTACACAGCGTTATTGCAAGTATCGTGCCATGGTAGGGTGTGGCAGGTTCACTTTATGGTTCGTAGAAGTGGAGTTGCTGTGAAATTTTGCATTGCAAACAAATTTATGAAGGGGCATCTTCTGCTTAGATTGGAGAATAAAAGAACTTGACTATCTTCCCCTGTCTGAAAAGACTGATATATTTTCTGTTGAGAAATGCACACCTGCACAAATAAATGAAAACGAACAGGCGAGCAACTTTCATCACACAACCACTGTTGACCAAGACCGTAGCCAGGTTTTAAGGTTCGGGGGGATACATTTTTAGAGGGGCATTATATGTTTAAAACAACTTTTTCTGGGCACAACACATTTTAGGGGGAACAACTATTATTTCTGGACCACTGCTCCTACGGGCCTGCTGTTGACACGTCGCAATGGCTGTCTTGCGAGACAGCTGACCAAAGTAATTTTACTTAACAGGGTTATTCAAAAGTGAGGCTACGCTCGATTTCCAACGATTGCAGCAGGGTTCATAAAAATAGCTTGAAATCATTGAAAATTTCAGAAAATCACAAGTTTCTGCCACTTTTATGATTTTTTTTTTTAAGGAAAAGCACATTTCTGCCAATCTCCAAGTAATTTGACAAGGATACGTTTTTTCCTTACCGCAAAATACACACAATCATTATCACGCCAAGCAAAGGACATCAATGGAGAAAAGAACCGCCATTGCTCTGCAAGACACGGACAGACAGAACATCAAAACTGGCCTAAGCATAACATCAAAATACATATTTGCTGAAATACGAGCCAAACATAGCGACTTGTGCTCTCATCATTGAACTACGGCAAAAGCAGGATATTCGGTTGGCGCCATTCCGGCCTTTCCTCTTTTGGCTTGCTTTTAAAAAGTATAGAGTCAACAGTGTTTCTGAATTTCGCACAACCACACAGCAGGAAAGAAATGTGCAAAGCTTTTTTACTTCCGCAGCGCAGTGTTGAAAATGTAAGTTACTACCCCTTGGAAAAACGAAAGTACTGTAGTTGCTCCACAGTTTATTTCTTATTTTCTACAAACGAATCTTACAGTTGCTTAACTGTTTTGGCTACTTTATGAAAACACATATTGCGACTAAGTCGATTGTACCTCTTCTATTCGACGAAGGTTTATCAGCGACGTGTCAGTAACACATTTGGTGGATCACGACATAATCATACCGCAGTACTACTGCACGTACGTCAACCAACAAGCGTAAAGTTGCACCAGGCAGCGACCTCGATTCAAACTATTTTTAGGCGCGAGACAGTCATAGTTTTGCTGACTGCGAGGAAAATAACTGCATCTGACATGCAGCTCCAGCCATATGTTTATCACACTCTGCCAGTGCAGGGAAGGAACTTGTTAGGAACTACTTTCTGCAATGCATCAGGTCCCTGTAGCGCAATGGATCAGCGCGCTGGACTTCTAATCCAGAGGTTCCGGGTTCGAGTCCCGGCAGGGATATTTTTTAATTTGCAACTTTTCACGCAAATCGCTTTATGAAACAAACGTTCTTCTGCAAAATCTTCTTTTGCTCGCATTAAACTAAATTCCTTTGTTAAAAGCGGCGTTACTGAGGTCAAGACCTACCTTTTCAAGAGCGTCGAATATCACGTGCAGCTGATGGTGCAACAGCAGTCTCCACAACGCAAGGACCTCAACCGTTTTCCGGACAAGATCGTGCATGTATTGCATTGAAGCCAGCTCAGCCGCCGCCGATTCAGCTGCGTTCAAACGTGTGGACAGTGGTAAGTTCCGAAAGAAACTCCAGTTAAATCAACTAAGTAACTTGAGTCTATTTCTTGTCCCTCTGCAGTGACTCTAACTATTTCCTGTCGGAGAGACGGGTCATTGCCCACACATCGCAGCAACTGAATTTTCATGTGACTTTCCAAGTGAACCATCAAACGAAACCGATGTTTGTAACCAGGGAGAAATAATGGGCTGCTAAACTTTTGCTCATTTTACCAAAACGCCCTGACCGAGAAAGTTTTCGACACAAGTTTTGATAAAGCATCGTCAGTAGACGTAAAACCGTGAAACATCGGATCGGCCTTTCTTTGCTCTATTGCAACATAAGCAGAAAAAGTAAAGCACGAACATGATCGGCTTCCGGGCTTGTTTCCATCGCACCATTGTCAACACGTAAGCCGCGCAACTTTCGATGTCATGAACTCTCGACGCAGAAGAAGGCAAAAGGAATCTGGCGCAGTGACGTCGTAGCCAGCTTAAAATTTGGGGGGGGGCGAATCTTTTGAATTTAAGCGAGTAACAGTATTTTGTTTGGGACACCGGCTCTCGAAGCACAAAATGACATGATGTGCTAGAAATTTTTGGGGCCATGACCCCTTGGCTACGCCTACTATCTGGTGAAGCTCTATTAGCACCTACAGAACAAACACTGGACTCTAACATCGATGCATTAGCCTGAAGAAATGGTGCACAACTCATGTCAGCAAATACCACGACGTCAACAGTTGAAAGAAAGAAAGGAGAAAGTGCTTTTGTGACACATTACGTTTATACATTTATTGTGCGTGCAAGGTAGAACATCCTGCAATGTGGAAGTTCAAGCCTCAATGGTGCCACCAAGAGACTACCCTTTTCAAGAAAGTAAACCGGAAGGTGTCAGTCAAGAGCCATCCACACAAAATCAAAGATGACGTAGTACTTACCTAAAATTCTACGCATGGCTTCATGCTGAGCGCTGCTGGTGAGGTCGTGGCGACCGAATGGGGGGCCGAATTGACGAGCGGTGCGGTCATGAGCACCGCCCGGTTGAAGGTCTCTACGTGAGAAACAAACAACAAATAATAAATTTTTTTCTATATTTTAACCCATCCATTTGGGGACGGCAGTGCATCGCATGTACGCATCTCCGACGTAGTGGAAGCCTGCGATGCCACGGGTTGTGACGTAGCGCAAGATCGCCCACAGGTCGGCCTTGCACAGAAACAGCATGTGTGCCCAACATGGCCGCAACCGGCTGATATTTTCGGAGGAAAATAATTGTAACTTGTTGCTGTACGCAACAACTACATATGCTTCAGAAAATTTTGGGGGTGAAATTGCCCGGTTCACCCCCTGGTTGCGGGCCTNGTGCCCAATGTTTAGTGCAGTGNTTCTCAACTTAAGGTTCGCAGCGATGTGATGAAGTCTCTAGAGACGGTCTCGAGCCCTTTGGCTTCAAACTTTCAATGCTCTGTGACAAGGTTAAGCTCCAGTAGTTCCACCTGGTTCATTATTTGCCTTATGGAAAAAAACACCAAAATCACAAATTCAAGGAAAATCCTGGTGAAGCTAACAAATTTTCAGGTCTTAAAGTTTGGCCTCAAACATCCCAGCCCCGTTTTTGTGACAGTCTTGGATTCAGTCTCGAATTTTCAACCAAATCTCGGCCTCTACCAGTGGGCGTTACGGTCTCGGCTACAACATTGTTTGGCCTCCTCCTGAATGAAAGCACTGGTTAACAGCGTTTTTATATCAGGCGAAGTGGCAATTGTAATGCAAAAATGACTTCACATCATTTGCCCATCATGCTAGGTTTGCAAAAGTATGCGTTTTCTTGAACACATCTTGAACACGAACACAACACACCAGATATCACTTGGTCCACGTTCTTGGTAAGTTAAAAAATGAAAACAAACAAAAAACAGCAAGATGGTTCAAGCTTTTGCCGTTCCCACCCTGTTTTAATTGCGAATCCAACGCACGACTGCTATAGCATACTCAGAAAAGAACAGCTTGGACACGGCTTAGTTTTTGGCCCCACACCGACATTCCATTCAAATGCAACCCCTTGGCCGACAGGGCCCCGGCATACCTCAGGGGTACTTGCGTCAAACAGTACTTTGCAACGAAGCCGAGAAACAGGTTCAGGTTTTCCAATACCAGGCCGATCACTTCTTCATCGACTCGACTGACAACCTGGAAGGAGAAAGTTTATTGAAAGTGAAGCAGTTGCCATGCAGACAGGAAGTTGCCATGCAGACAGGAAGGTTTGTTTGCTGCTTCTGAGTCGNAATATCCAGGTCAGGCACACAATGGAGGCACAGTGGTNAAAACAGTGTGGTCTAACTACAGGCCCGCGGGCCGCATGTGGCCCGCAGACCGACTATTTAAAGCCCACGAGCTTTCTCAGTGTTAATTTAATGTTGTCTGTATGTTACAGCAGGTAATTTTACTTAGAACAAGCACAACATCTTTAAATAAAAATGCACAATATTAATGGCGTCGCAGAAAGCTTCTGGAAAATTTTCAGCAAAGATAGTATTGAAAAAGAAACGACAATGTCAGAGAAGCCTCGACCACAGGCACCCCCCGCTGATAGGGATTTGTTATAAATTGTTACAGTATTTGCTATTGTGTAATAATTTCAATGACTCACTCACTTATCTTTCCTTTTTTAGTTTTAAATCTTGTGAACCTGTTGCTTCATAGATTGTTGTTTTGGAAGTGACCTGCAAGTTGCCGCCATTTTGCAAAATAGCCCCGTAGGTCAAAAGTAGTTGGACCACGCTGGATTAAAATATACACTCTCAGAGACCTATGAACAGAAACGCCTGAAAAGGTTTCCGTTTGTGGCGGCCGTATTCAGTCGGAATCTATTTAAAATGTAAACATGCCGTGCGAGCGAGTGACGATAAACGAAGAGAAAAAGCGAAGATCGCGCCGCATTATGCTCGCTCCATTCTACTTTTTGGTCACTCTCTCTCGAACCTCACGATATGAGCAATCGACGAAAACAGAAATTGCAAGCTATGTGAAGTTAAAAGTTCAAGAAAATAATGCTGACACACTAGGCTGGCGGCGCAAATAAATGCTGAACCGTTGTCTGTGCCGAATCGATTTACTTTCAAAATATTTTCGCATGCCTGCCGCGTAAGCATCTTCAAAAATACATCTTTATAGGGTCGGGCAACTTGCCACCAAGTTCTCAGTCACTTTTTAACCCCATTTTTCTTCTGGGGTCGCGGGGCTGCAGCCCCAGGACCTGGGTTTATTTTTTCGGTCATTTTCTGGTCATAGACCTAATTTTTTTTAATGACCGAAAAAATTAAGTCAATTCGGTCAGAATGTGTGAAAAGGTAGGTTAGTGCATACTGTTAGGGCGAGTTTTAATACTGTTATGAGACAAATGACCAAAATGTCTCAGAGAAAAAAGAAAGCCAGTCCAGGGCTAGAAAGGTGTCACTGTTTTCAGCAACTTCTGATAGTTCTGCTGGCTTCACATCACGATGGGACTAACAAGCTAGGTCGGAGATTTAGTCCCGCCACCTGGCCCTTGGACGACCTCTGGACCGTTGTCCCGTGTGTGCGTGGCCAACTGGATTCCCCAACCTTTCCTCGAACATTTTGATAACGTGGCCAAAGCTTCTTAGCTGGGATTTTTCTATTCGCAGAAGTGGTTCGACATTCAGGTCTTTGCAAATTCCACAGCTGCGCACTTTGTCGCGAAGCGTCACACCGTGAACTCTTCGCAAAAATCCCATCTTTGCCGCTTGCACTTGAGATAGTATCCTTTTGAGTCATTACTCAAGATTCATGACCACAGTTGAGTATCGGAACAAAAACGATTTTAAAACTGACGGCTTTGTGGTGTGTGAAAGCTCCCGTTTTGTCGCCACAGAGCGATAAAGTTCACGCAGAACTGCGTTTGCTTAACCAATCAGTGTATCAATCAATCTCCTTGTTCCGCCTCCGGCCACTGGTGTATGCTCGGCCTAAATTACTTGAGCACCTCGACCTGCAGCAGTGCACTGACCCTTACTTGCGGCGTACACTGCTAGCTTGGGCTCGCGGAAAGATATACCACGTGTTTGGTGTTAGTTCGGAGTTCACTTGTTCGTGCTCAGCTGGAAACCTATCAAGCGCATCTTAAAGACACTGTTTAGAGGATGCAAGCAACACAAAGCTGTCCGCAAAACGCGAACTGTTGATACTGCAGCTCCCAACAGTCACACTCGCTTAGACTCGGCTGAGATTGTCTATCCACTTCAGATAGACTATGAAGAGGAATGGTGACAGCACTCACCCTTGTCGGAGTCCAACATCAATAGTGAACGGTTGTGACTTAACTCCCGCGACACGGCCACAAGCTTCTGAACAGGAATGCAGTGACTTGACGGCCAGTAACAGGCAGAGGTGAGCGGACATTGATTTTTTGACTCCTGATCCATATCCGATAAATTTTTNAATATCCATATCCAATCCTTATCCGAAAATTTAAGAAATTTNNTATCCGANATCCATCCGTATCCAAATGCGACACTGGTTAAATACGAAACAAACATGCAGTGGTTATAGGTCCACCAGTGGACCTTCATTTTTGAAAACTTATTCATCCATCGATAGTAACATGACACTAATCCATGACAAGTGTGCAGTAGGCTGGACTACGCTTGGTAGAAACTTAGTAAACCTAAACCTAACACTTATTAAACCTAATCACTAAACCTAAGCCTAACCCTTAAACAAAACATTTGTCAAACCTAAACTGCAAAGCTTGGAAACTTTTGAAGAAGTAAATAAAAACCGGTACCATGAAAAGTGCAACCACTACAACCAAAACGAATGATGCCCGACTATGGCAAGAGTCAACGCGAAAACCATTCACACAGTAAGACACGTCTACCTGACTGCCATGACAGTGCTGCTGTGATAAACTCAGCGTTTATTCTAACCGTGTCATCGCCAGCGGACTTATAGCCACTTCGAAACAAAAACACCCTGTCATTTTTTGACCCAATCAATAAAAATAACATCACGTGTTGTGCAGTTGTGGACTTTCAATCGGAAAAACAGAAAAATAGTGTGAATTTTGCCGCCAGAGGTATAGCTCTCCTGTGGTGATTTTCCCATTTCAACTGTCGTGTATCTGGCTTTGTCCAATTATCACACTGAGTTCGTGTCGTGTGTGACGGGAGGTAGATGGCGCCACATGTAAATAAATGGTCACCGCTAGATGGTGCACATAAGTTACAAGTCACTGTGATAGCACCACAAGCGAATTATCGTAGTTCCCTTATCCCTATATAATGATAGTGCAACCTAGTAGTAGAAGAGCGAACTCGTCGAGGGAGCTCTATTGCTGCTGGTTGCTTTCCTGTTAGTTAATGCCCCGAATTGCCATCTTTCTCTTGTGCTTGCCTCAGTAGTTCAAG
>JGI24021J15306_10010824_pt1 | contig 11342 bp, 7 predicted proteins | sample Ectturendosymbi1_FD_15306 | JGI IMG/M metagenome (IMG submission 15306)
CAATATGGCCGTCTTCCAAGCACAATCAGAAGTGAAGTACCCGGATGTTATGACCTCAGCAAGAAGTTACCTCCACCGGGTGTGCTGAATATAGGCTTGTGACAACTTACCCCTGTGACTTTTAACCCCACTTTCCCCTACGATGCATGAAGTAACACAAATTATCATCGATTGTGATGAGGGCAGCACATACTGACAAAATCATTTTGATTTTTTGTGAATATAAAAATCATAGCAAAGAAAACAACAGTACCATCATTTGTGACATCTTGAATCACTCTCAGGGAAATTTCATTATAGAAATCAAACAAATATCCTGATCTTGTCCTGAACCAATTTTTTTCAAAAATAAATATCAAAATCCAATCCTGATCCAAAAAAATCGCAAGTATCCTGAAGGATATCCAATTCTGATCCTGTCCATGTTGACTTCTGCTACTCATTTATTAGATTTGAACAGAAATGTTTTTTAGACTCAACAAACGCTTTTACTAGTAGATAAAAAATTAAGAGCGCTTACAAAAGCTCACAGCTCACCACAGCCACATGTTTGCTCACAGTCATCCGCCATACTCCTTCCAAGTTCTATTACGTTATATAAGGGCTACGATCAAACACCAACAACGACCCAACATTCGATCAATCAACCGTGTAGTGCAGGAGTGGAGAACCTGCGGCCCGCGTAATCATTTTATATGGCCCGCAACAGAATTTTCGATACCCAAGTTAGAGTACAACAGTGTGTCAAAGCGATGATCCATGTTGAGCAGGTACTTAGATAGTAAGTCAAGAGGAGTCACTCTTCCTCATAGTTAGAAGGTAAAATTTAGGATAAAATCAAATGATTTTGCGGCCCGCCAGCGATAATGTACAATTCATACGGCCGTGATAGTAAATAGGTTTCCTACCCCTGGTGTAGTGAATCAGTAAAATTTGACATCAAGTGAGTTGATAAGCGTGTTGAGAACCGTGTTGCAGCGTCATGTAAAAAAGCCTATTGATGAAACATGCCTGATACACGACTGTTTATTGTTTGGCTAAGATAATCGCTTAAAATGCACATGCCATAGTTTAAATTACTCAAAATCAAAAATGTCCTTCAACTGCAAGTAGTGTCCCGACATTAAAACCATTTTTATTTCAATACAGCCTGTACAGGTTTATAGCCTACAGCATAGCCCATAGTGCCGCCCCCATAAAAGTGCCCCCAGGGGCGGACCGCCCCCGCCACTCCCCTACCTACGCCACTGTGATAGGGTCTAGTTCATATAGACGTAGACGTTCATGCTCTATACTACTTAGCATCAGGGTGTTCAGCTTGTTCTGTCTACTGGTGCTCCTTTGTTCATTCTACCATACTCAGTTTAGAAAATGACCGTTCTCCACTGTAGTTGGTTCTTGGTTGGTCACCATGAGAGCTAAACAAATGCGCATATCATTTCCCACGTTTGTAAAAGAAGACTCCGAGAACACTACCCGGTGACTAGTGAATAAATGACAAATCCCGGGCTGTCAATAAGATTTGTTGAAAAATTCCATGTAAACTCAGCAAAAAATCCAAATTTGAACAGAAAATCCCAGGTAGATTCAAAATTAGGTGAATTTTCTGCTATCAACCATACCTGCATGGGCGTCTGAAAGTCACAAAAGGGTGAGTCAATAGCCTTTAATACAGTACTGTAACTTTGGTAATGAACTTTCTTGCCCGTCGAAATTATTATATTGCAGTAATACGGAATTGTTTGCATTTTTGACGGTGATCTGGCAGCATTTGCAAATTACAATAATTAAATCTTCATTCCCAGTGTACTTACGTAGCTAACCTTTGAAATCTGGATCTTTCAACCACTCTGCCTTATTATTGCTATGTGTACGACTTCATTTTTTTCTATGGGCTTGCTTCATTAGTGTCTCTGTTACTTGAACTCATTGCACCAACTTATCGCAATATTAAATATAGGGGAAGGTAAGGTACAGTCGACACTTTTTTGCATTTTCAACCACTGCTACGTGTACTTTATTTCAAAACCAAACAAGCTCAAAATTTGTCACACAAGAAAGCAACTCTATATACACAATATCATGCCAAAACATGAAAACAACGCCCTTCAGAAAAAATTTTACAATCAATTTGAAAAGAGTACTTTTTCTGTCTAATGTGCCCCATGTCTGGGGTACACTCGACATGAGCATGGGGTACACCTGACTGGTCAATAAAAAGTTGGGTTGCATGCATTGCATAATGTTCACGTGATGTCCCGTGTAAAATAGGCACTTGCTGACTGCCTCTCCACTTTTTTCACATTCTGATTACTCACTATCACTGCATGGCGAAACAAATATTTATGATTACCAAATATTCAATGAAGCCAATGCAGTATTCTGAAATTCATGCTTTACTATACAAATATAATGTGCCTCTAAGCACATAATAAACCTAAAAACGCTCATAGATTAGAATTATTCTGTACTGCATTCCAATATAACCCCTCAAGCTTTACCTTGTTTAGACTGACCTAGTGGCAATGTGTCAAGTGTGCCCAAATTTTTCTGTCAGATGCGCCCCATGCATATCTAAAAAATAAAATGAAAAAGTACCAACTCAACTTAAAAATAATTTAAAATCTGTCATTATCAAGTAATGTTGCACTGCCCTGACCACAGCGTCACAAAAACTCGGAATAGAAGATGTTGATTAACGTGGGCAAAACCCAAATCTAAATGCGATTTTATAAATTACCTTTGGGTAGCAAAAACACAACTTGCTCTGTAACAAAAAACACAACTAACTCGAAACAACGGCTGCCTATCAAGGAAAAATTCACTTTAGTACTACGGCTGGTATGAGACTAAATCACCATAGAAACTTTACAGTTCAACGTTTTCAACTTTTTGAATAAATCAACAAGACGACTGTGTCCCTAGTCCCACTGTGCCCCACCTTCCCCTAGCTAATATTTACAGCTTACACAGTGTTATTTGCTTGTTTATAAGTTATGTTATAAGTCAGGGGTGGACAACCAGTCAAAGACGAAGAGCCACATCCCTTACTACTATGATACCGCAAAGAGCCACATCATACACATTGTCACACATGAACATCATCCCATCTCTTCCTCACTCACACACATACCTTTGCTCAAATATCGCATACGAACATAGCCACCAAGCACGTTTCCACGCAATGTGTAAGTCGCACCCCGACTTTCAAGGTGAACAATTGGTACAAAATATTGCGATTTACACACGAATAAATACGGTTTTACGCAAGAGCCGCATGAAACCGGGCAAAGGGCCGCATGCGGCTCGCGAGCCGCGGTTTAACTAAGGTAGCTTGATAAAACAAGATAAAGGAAGTTGAGACTAGAAATGAGAAGTATAATAAATCATTCCCTATTTTAAAAATCACCGCTACGCAGTTAAATCCTCAAAACTCTAGATCTTCAGAAGAAAAAGCCAGAGGAAACCCAGAAAAAAACATAAAGGTAACCCAACTTACAGACAGGTCAATGTGATGTAATCATATTTTTTAATACCATTCATAACAACACAATCAAGCAATATGTGGAGTGGAAATTGCTGCGATTTCGCTTCATTGCTTGAGTGGCCCCGTAATGTTGCAAATGACTGTAAAATTATTCAATTTCCAAATCACAACAGTCTAATGTGAAAGTATTCAATTGAAAACTTTTGCCTAATTTCTTATGGAAAATTTCACGAAATAGTGACTTCTTGGATTGAAAAATTCTATGCATACAATCGAGGGTGGATATTAAGGTAGGGAAAGAGGCAGTCGTCTTGGGCCCCCTTTTGAGAGTTTCGCACTTAGTTTTTGCATTGTTTTGTTGAAACGTTTATTGATCACTATCCACATTCAATAAATTCTAAAACAAATCATATGTTTGTCAAAATAAACCAAAAATTATGTTCAGAAGCGCCAAAAGGGGTCCCCAAAGAAATTTAATGTGTGAACAAAGAACAATGTAAAATTGAAATGACTTCAAACAATTTGCAATGCGAAATGGACTTTCATGCAGAAAGTAATTCCCAGAAAAAGTGAAAATTTTAATTTGCTGTCAGACAATAAAGTTTCTGTATAGCATTTGTAAAATATGGCTCCCTTTTCTAAGAGTTTGCCCAGGGCACCTAAATTCTAATATTGCCTGTAATAAAAAACAATTTTAACACGAAGGACCGCAGGGCCCGTAGCATCTGCTACACAGGGCCGGCCTTAAGCCGATGCAACCGATGCAGCTGCATTGGGCCCATCACCTCTGGGGCCCCGCGCCATGGTGTTTGGACAGATTGTTCATTTTTGCCAGATACACTTTCCGCTCGAGAATTCAGTAGAAACGCCATACAAATTTAATTGTTAACAAAGAACGCTCTCGTCAGAACTAGCAAATCTTCTCTCGAACGTTAGCAAACGTGCTCAATTCTCGTGTTAGGGCTGCACTGTATATCTGCGTTCTACCACTATCGTAATACGGTTGACTAAACACGATGACGTCATAAAATCACTGCTCAGAGGGGCCCGCGCCTAGGTCTTGCATTGGGCCCCGCGCCCAGGTCTTGCATTGGGCCCCGCATCTGTTAGGGCCGGCCCTGTTGCTACATTTGCCAATATTGTTATCTGGTACTGCACATAGGGAACAACAGCTTGCATTATTGGAATTAATAATACCAGTAAAAACAGTTTTTCTAAGGAAAATGTTAGGTACCCGGTATGGATCTGTAGAGACCCGATTTCTCTGATTTTAGGGACCCGATTTTCTCTGATGTTAGGGACCCGATGATAATTTTCTCTGATTCTAGGGACCCGATTTGAAATTCTAGGGACCCGACTCGGGTTCCTAAAACGCCTTAAAGAAAACCTGGTAAAAATATCATTTTGTTCCTCATAAAGTGAAATGTTACTAAAATACATAATTATGTATCTTTTTCATGTAAGTGGTGTTTCCTAACTTGCCATTTGAAGGTAAGGTGGCAGAAGACTGGTATTGAACACCAAATTTTTGGGCCAATAAATATTAGGGAACATTTTCCTGAAGATGAGCTAACTCTAGGTAAAAACAGATTGTTAGAAACGCATAGTCTTGTGGAGTGAGAATGAATAGAGCTGCTGGGAATAGGTTAGTCACCGAAATGGTGTGGAAGCAGTTTGTTGTCATAATAGTGCGTAAAAAGCTGAACAGTTCCGTTTGAACCACGTCCCCAATTGAGGATCGAGTACATAAGGTGAGGATGAAACAACGAGTTATAGACAACTTTCAATAGGCTACAGATTCTGTTGTGTTATGCTTTAAAGTTTGGATAAAACTCAAAAGCTCGTGATAGTTGAGTTTTTACCTAGGTTTCCTGTTTAGCTTATTATCAAGAACACCTGCGTATTACAGGTTATCTTTGGGGTCAATGCTATGGTTGTTTATGGTACCTTTAAAGGGGGCAGTATTCTGGAGAATATAAAAACGCAAAGTCATATTATGATTAAGAGAAAGTTTGTTGGCTCTCAGCCTGTGGTAAATTTTGCATAGTCTAGTCAGGGCCGGATTAAATGAATGCGAAGCCCCGGGCGAAGTCGTGACCGCGAGGCCCTCTAAACGCTTAGCGCAACTGCGCAGCGTTTCACAAGCCCTCGTTTGAACTTTGCAGAAGCACCGGTCAAAATCGTCAAAACTGATACGATTTGATAGCCTATAGCCTACTTCAGAGATAATTGAGGATGACCATGTACGGCGGTTCGTATGTGGTTAATTTGTTCAAACAGAAAGTTGTATCACAAAAAACGATCTTTTTGTTACCGTGACACTACGCAACAATCTTTTTCGTCATAGACTCTGTACATCTTCACTGCACAAATCGTCCATTCACATATGTATTGATGAAAGACATGTCTACACTCTCCCGCAAATCAAAACGTACGCCGTTTATAAAAAATGTTCTCAAGAAAATATCATGCAAAAGCAACTTGAACCGTACTACTTGATTGAAGTTTTGCGATGGGAGCTTTACAATAGTTAGGTTACATCTATTAACTGTTCCGTGATCTAGTGAACAACAACGCTTTGTTTGATCTAAAACTGCTACCCTCACGATCACGACAAGCACTTCGCAATTAATTGTTATGTCAGCGCATTACACGGTAATTGCAAAGGCGTTAGATTGCGACGAATGCTTAGTAATGAACTTACTGAAGTAACCCTGGTCTTTATCACGATCTGTGCTTTTTGAAAAAAAGTCAACTACGAAAGGTTTCATGACGCTGCATTTTTTGCAAAATCGTTGAAGAATGTCTCCAGGTCCGCATCTCCACGAAGCTCATGCTCCATGCTACGTCTTTATCGTTAAGGTTTAGTACTGATTTCTTAGTGAGCACTAAGTGCAAAGCTATTTGTTGTGCCGAGTTTTCGTAATTCGTCTGCTCAATATTTTTAAGCCTGCGTGGTGTTCTAACTTTAGTAAGTTGTCCAACAGTTTTGTCAACATATAGCTCTACTTCTGTTGCTTGAAAGAGTTTTGCAAGAGTGTCTAACTTTCGCGTCTTTTCACCGCTCATGTTGTTCTGGCCGTTGATTATTCTTAAAATTATGACTTATTTGTAGAAAGTGTTCGAAAAAATGACTATTAGGCAGTTTATGAAAAGAAAAAGCGTTTCGGATAGCCGAAGTGTAGAAAACATTTCAGACAAAAGATTGAGAATTGAGGTTCAACCAGAACAGTCTAATGGGGTAGAAGGGGTAAAGCTTTATGTGAATGTCCATTTGCGTTGCATCGTCAGCAACCTGAAAAGTATGAGCAAATTTCGATGTTGCCTCCCTGGAAAAACTTCTGCGGGTGCACTGATTTCAATCTAATTCTTGGGTCATAAAGCGTGGTGCTGTATGGTTCAATTCTTTTAAGCCAATCACTCAAAAACGATAAATGCCAAAGTTGTCAGTTTCCCTGACCTATAGGCCTACACTGAACACAGTAATCAAAAAGCTCTACAATTTTGACGCGTGGTGAACAACTTTAAAAAATGAAAAACAGTAAAGGAGTGTTTTGATATTCGAGGGCCTCGCGCTGTTGTTTCCCAATGGTTAATCCGGTTCTGGGTCTAGTTCAAGGTTGATAGTTGTCTGAAGAACATCAAAACAATGAGTTGGACTTATGAAGATTAATATCATCAGCAAATAAAGTAGTATGAAAAGAGGAAGCATGAGTGATATCATTGATGTAAATAAAGAAAAGCAAAGGCCCGAGGACACTACCTTGATGGACCCCACAAGATACGTTTTTGTATGAAGATTTAAAAGCTTCTTTTTTGTACATTACCTTCTATTATGCAAACAATTTTAAAATAGTTTCTTTGAAACACCTCTTATGCCATAGTGAAAGAGTTTAGCAAGTACAATTAAGGTCGTTGATGGGATTTTTGCGAAGAGTTCACGGTGTGACACTTCACGATAAAGTGCTTAGCTATGAAATTCGTAAATCCCTGGATGTCGAGCCACTTCTACGAATTGAGAGATCCCAGCTGCGTTGGTTAGGACATGTGTCCAGAATGTCTCAGGAAAGATTGGTGAGGTAAGTCCTGCTGGCTACATCCACCGGATAGCGGCCGAGAGGTCGTACAAGGAGCAGGTCGAGTGACTACATCTCTGACCTTGCACGGAATGGAGTCACTGTCAGAGATTGCTGTTGAACGTGAGGAATGCCGAATTTCGAGTCCCCCTAGGTCTGCTGACCCCGTGACACTCCATATAGGAAATGCGGATATGAAAATAAATGATTGAAAACGAATTTATCCTTTCCGCAAAAAAAATCCAACTTGAAACCAAATGGCATATGCTAAATAGCCAGATGATATGCAGAACTAAAAACAGTTACTGTATGATGCAAATTAGGCTCACTACGAATAATACTCTCATTGTTTAGTCAGTTTTAGAGTCATTTATACAATTAATTTTAGTAATCCTTTTGATTTTATACTGATAGTTGATTTAAGCAGAAAGTTCTGATCACGAAGCCACTTATCTGTGCTCTGTGTGCGTTATAAGTAGATTGACTTTCTTCGCTATGGCGAAGGTACAGCTTTATGATTTATACACAAGAACATTAAAGGACGATGCAAAAAAATTGTTTTAGTGGGCAAGTTGGCAGTGCCAATGTTTGCAAATAAAAAAAGCTCTTTAGGATGAATTAGAAGAACAAGTTTTAAAGCATTCAGCGAATCAGAATTTGTTGTTTTACATGTTCAATCCCTAGCTTCAGGGGTCTGCAACAACATCAAGCAGTTAAAACAAATATCTACGTTCTGAAAACCTTGAAATATTTACAAAATGGCATGTTGATTGCAGGATATCACATTCTGTAGAATGGGCGATACGTTAAACTAATTATTCCGCACTTTTATTGATGAGTTTTAATAACGTAGTTTAGTCCGGTAATTACTGCATGGACGCAAATTCTGTACCTTTTTAAGTCAGGAACCATATCAAATTCAAAATTTACAGACAAAATCTAAATAAATTCAAAATTTACAGACAAAATCTACATTGTGGCAGGGAATTGGCGGTGCCAATGCCTGATGAACAGCGTAAGTAATGGGTTTCCACAGGGAATGGCTGCGTACCCATATTGGGGACGCCTCTGGTGTCCCAAGCTGGTTACGGGCCTGCACAACAGTCGTTTTCGTACACAGCCATTCCCTGTGGTAACCCATTCTTTATGGAAAAAAGGTTATAACGCACAGAAATACTGTATAAATTACTTACACTTTTCATCAGGCTAAAAGTCTGGCTTGACATACACATAAAGCCCATACTCTTAGTAAGGCTCATCTGCCATAGCTACAAGGTAGTAGCAACTAACCGTTCGAATAATATGTTAAATTTTAGCTTGCCGTTTGTTTGTCAATGACTTATGAAAAATTCCCAAGCAGTTGACTCGGTTTAGCAAACAATGATCCATATTGTTTTCTTTACCAAAGCATACTTTAAAAAACAACTACAATTTTAGCGTCTCCTCCAGTCAAGTTCAAAGCAGCATCCTCTGTCTGTGCCTAACAGCAATTTATAGTGAGGATATAATTAAATGATGCATGCCTGTGCCTATCTAACATGAGTATACCAGTTTAAGAGCAGAGACAAAAATATCTTTGCAGAACAAAGACAAAAATATAATGTTGGTCTTAAATTCATGTACGCAAAAGTTTAGTGTCATGAGTTACTGAGGAATACATTCACTGCATCTCCCCGCATGTCCGCATCCTCGCCAATGCCCAATTACCATCTGGACGTTTCTGGGATACCGCAGTTGAGGAAACATTGTTTCAGAGAACCGCGTTTATGCTACAGGAATGTTGCTTCCTCAAACAAATTCCGGGGAGAAACAACTTCTTTTTCATGAAGTGAAGCGTCTAAATGCAGTGAAAAAATGTCCGCAAGATTCCATTGTCTATCACGTTTCTGGAAGAAAGTGAGGTATCTGCGACTATCGCAAAAATGGCTAGACTTTACAGCAGTCGCTCTCTCAAGCAAACGACATTACTCTCGTATCTTCAGCCGTTCAATATCGATTGCTCTTCAAAAGTTTAAAAGGTTAATGAAAGTAGAAGTCACTGAAGTGGTCGTAGGATAACGCTGAAGAGGCGCACGGTTGGCAACCGATTATTTGAGGAGAGTTAGCTTGTCATGGACAAGCACAGCATCGTTTTAAGATGAGCAGGGATCTTCACTTTTTTCTGCACCTCGTTTGCAGAAAAAAACAGTGTCGTTTAAAGAAAGTCGCCCAAGGATTGAAAAGAGTTTGGAAACAGAGCGAAAGTACTTTGAACTGCGTCTGACGGCTTACCAGGTAAAGTCTAATTGCGGTTCGGTATTTTTTACCGAATTTACACGCAGACACATCACACGCAATTGATTGCAGTGCTAATTTCAATTCGTTGTGTGAGAGAAATTCATTATACTTTTAGCTAAAGGCCTGCACAAAATACGGAAGGCGTGCTGGCCATACGCCATAAAAATTATTTTTTGAGGAACTGATATACTTACGCAACAAGGGGGCGCCTTATCCTTTTGGAGACAACAGTAAAAAATTTTGACTTAGAATTTTGCAATTGTTTTCGGGGTACTCGAAGACTACGAGGGACTCGTATCAGATGTTTATGTTGCTACTTATAGACAAACTTCTATAAAATTGGGCGTTGCTTGCCGTCGTTGACACAGATTCATGGCCTGCTGACGCCGTAACGTATCCAGCGCTGTATTTGCACTAAAACGTCAGATAACACTGTACCATAGCAACGCGAACATATTGAGTCAACACTTAGCGTTTCCTGCGCAATGTACCCAGAATGGCTATAGTCAGGCATTAGAGGATGTATTTCTGCCAGCAAGGTATACATGAAACATTTTGTGCTGCAGGCAGTCTCAATCAGAGAAATGCATGAAAAAATTGCCAGTATAGCGAACATCAAAAAATTGTTTGTATTGTTTTACATGAAGAGAAAATGCTTCATGTGGTATGAAATCTCTGTTTGCCTTTAAAGTTTAAAGTTCAAATGCACTTTGTTTTTAAATAATCTCCTCTTAGTCTTTTCAGGGAAATCGTTGTCGATATCGGTGTGTGATACTGTATTTGCCTGACAAAACCTCGTCAATTGTACCATGCATACAAGCTAGAACATAATAAATTTGCTACGTACCAGGCAGCCAAGTGAGTTCACTGATGCAGTTCCCCGAACATTTGACACTTGTTTGTTAAATCAGCGTGGTCCAACTACATTTGACCTACAGGCCATTTTACGAAAATGTGACAACTCGCGGGCCACTTCTGATCAGATGGTGTATAAAACAACAGATTCACAAGACTTAAAATTGAAAAGGGAAAAACAGATTAGTTAAGTTAGCGTGTAATTGAAATTATTGCACAATAGCAGTAAACAATTTAATTACAAATCTCTATCCATGTGATGCCTGTGCTTGAGGCTTCTCTGACACTACCGTTCCTTTAACAACACCAATATGTCAGTGGTAGCAAGTCGGAGACTATCGTCCGGTGCTTCATTTGCCATTCGATTTGTTTCAGATTTGATTTGCTTCGTGGCAGAAAATTTACTCTCACACACATATGTGCTTCCAAACGTCGAGTGCAATTTTAGTGCGAAATCTTTCAGTTTGGAAAACCTATCTTGTCTGACTAATTTCTAGAAGCTCTTCACAGTCAAGCTGTAGTCTAACACCGTTAATATTGTATATTATTATTAAGTGGTTCCGCGGCCCACTGGTTGGGAAGTGCTGATCTAGATGACCTCGTCCTTCTCACGTTACAGAACACGAAAGGCACAGTCAGTCCGTGCT
>JGI24021J15306_10010826_pt1 | contig 11341 bp, 9 predicted proteins | sample Ectturendosymbi1_FD_15306 | JGI IMG/M metagenome (IMG submission 15306)
CTTGGAAACTTCACCAAGTTGTGGAAAATCAGCATAGGTGCAACTAATACAGATTGAAAGTTTGTTAGTGCAAGCAGATATGCTTTCCCTAGCTGTAATCATGTACAGCGTTGTTACCGAATGGAGGTGTTCAAGTCGTTCGGGTGGCTGAATATATCTGGAAGGTATGCCAAGGACACAACAAATTCCTCTTTTCAAAGTGCCCTGCTATGCCACTACCACGGTGTCTCAGAAACTGCTCGATTTCTTTGTACAGCTCAAACACGAGTAAGCACTCGAACACGGGATAGCCACCTCATTTCTGTGTGAAAAAGAACATTGTGTTGATCCCCAACTTCATTACAAAAAAACTTCGAACAGACGGTGATTCAAGGCTTGGCCTCTGATAAAGTTTACTGCACTCACAACAATTGAAAACACATTTTTTTATTTTCGGGGCGTGTATCCCAGAAACAATTTGGTGCTTCGTACCCTTTGTTTTAGTGCTTCGTACCCCTAAGTGGTACGTGTACCCCCGGTTAAGAACCACTGGTGTAGACTACATAACTGATAATTTGACAAAATAAAAATAATGCCATCTTAAGTGAATCAGACAATACCATATGGGTGAATTTGAAGCAAAAACAACTGTGTATGTGTATGTAAAATATGATTTATGTTTGTATCAAATCAGATGAGATCTATGGATCATGCAACTCTGGATTTTAAATTGAATGGAATTATGAAGAAAATCAACCAGACAAAAGGGTTATAATCAGTAGTTGCTAAGTATAAATCAGATTGCATTTTAGATTTCACAATGGAAATAGTCATTTTTTGACCATGAAAATAATAAATGTAAATTATTAATTTTTTGTTCAAATTAAAAAATTTTAAGAATTATTGATAATGATAAGAATTGACCTTTTTTCTATTTTTTCTCATATTTTTCTATATGTTTTTAATGTTTTACAAATTTTTTCTTAAGGGGATTAAGGATGCTTCAGAAATGTATGGTTAAACATTCATTAAAAATGTTTTTCAATGCAAAAAATTTTTAACACCTTGAGAGCCGGGGTACGATATATTCGTACTTTGATTTCGGACTATTTCGATTTCACTTCAACCTGCCCGCCCCCACATTTAACAACAAAATTGCACCCATGCACGAGTGGAGTCTTAGTTGAACTTGAAAGCAAGGCGTGGAGTGCTACAAAGGGAGTTGACTTAAACGCTTAGGTCTTTCCAAAGCACAACCAGACTTCATTTGTCCGAACTCCGAAAAACGGAATCCCTGCTATCCCTCACAAAACTTCTAGGATTGGATTTCTACCAATACATTTCACCCCTTCAATCCGGAAACCCTGCTATCCGACACAAAATGCTAGGAACGGATTTCTGCCAATGCATTTCACCCCTTCAATCCGGAAACCCCGCTGTACGACGCTGACACCGAAATTTAAGAACGCATATGTCAAATCAATAGAAAAAAAAGCTAAACCGGATTACGCCAACTGTCATTTCGTTGTTTGTTAAATCACAGTGGAAGTTTTAAAGTCAATTTTCTACGCACACTGAATGTAACAATTGCAGAATTTGCAGGAAGCAGTTAGGTCTCTTGTACAGTTCTTTTTCGCGTTTAATCTCAATCTGAATGCATACTAACTTAGATACATCGATCGGATCCCTCATCAACAAATAAAAGTATGAGTGTTTCATTCTGTCATGTTCCACATGCAGTCTACATATTTGCTTAAATTGACAGTTCGTTTAAGTCTGCAGTTTTCTTCTGTTCCCGTTTGAGCGTCCGCTTAGGCAAGTTCTGTTGTACCGCTTATCGTCACCTTTGTTTACCTTGTTGGCATTTGCTCTGGAACGAACTTCGCTCTTCATCCTTTCGATTTCTATTATCCGGATACCTCGCTGAACTGACATAATTTGACGAAACAAGTAGTCCGGATAAAGGAGGTCTGACTGTATGTTTAAACACCAATTCCAGCAACCCCAGTATGGAACTTGAAGAAGAGATATAATATCATTTTTTCCGATAGCAAACTTTAGAGTTCTGCCATGCCATTTGAGCGATTACGTTTTTGCTGTGTTCAAACTTTGATGTTGTGGTGCTGCGAAAAGATGCTGAATAATTCGTTCAACATTTTTTGAGTTTATCTGTTGCCTTTTGTATGAACTATGATTAACTTGTGGACTAACCTGCTCACTGCCTCACTTCTGGAATGTTAATGCTTCGCCACAATGGACAGTTATATGTTTCGTCACAATGCATAGTGACATGTTTCGTCACAATGCACAGTGATATGTTTCGTCTCAATGCGTAGTGATATGTTTCGTCATGATGCACAGTGATATGTTTCTTCACAATGCACAGTTGTTTTTTTTTCGCTGAAACATTTCGATCGTTTTTGCTGTGACATTTTGGTCATTAAAACATTTCGGTCATCAACTCGCAGCTGTATTAAAACTCACCACAACCGTGTTTTTTGCCTATATTTTCGAACATTCTGACCGACATTACTATTTTTTTTGCGGTCATTTCGAAAACGTTTCGGTCTACAACCGAAAAAAACCTGATGCACAGTGATATGCTTCGTCACAATGAACAGTAATATGATTCTTCACACTACACAAAGGTACGTTTCGTCACAATGCACAGTGATGCTTATCGTCACAATATGCTTCGTCAATTTGAAAGTCTCCAACCTCGTTTGCTTCAGAAGCTCGTACTTTCAAACTTTTCATTTAGTTTAATGCAATCCTGAGCGTTTGATGTAGAAAATAATTGTTTCTAACCAGCAACTGGTGCGAAAATGGCCAGGAGTTGATTTGACGTGAAACAAGACGAAAGTGGCTAGTATTTGATTGACGTGAAACAAGACGAAGTGCTCATTTGACGTGAAACATAGTAGTTGATTTGACGTGAAACGATGAAAGTGGTTTGTAGTTCATTGATGTGAAACAAGACAAAAGTGCTTAGTAGTTGATTTGACGTGAAACAAGATGAAAGTGGCTAGTAGTTGATTGATGTGAAACAAGACGAAAGTGGTCATTTGACGTGAAACAAAACAAAAATGGCTAGTAGTTGATTTGACGTGAAACAAGATGAAAGTGGTTAGTAGTTGATTGACGTGAAACATGACAAAAGTGGTTAGTAGTTGATTGCTGTGAAACAAGACAAAAGTGGCTAGTAGTTGATTGACGTGAAACAAGACGAAAGTGTTTAGTAGTTCGATAGACGTGAAACAAGACAAAAGTGGTTCGTAGTTGATTGACGTGAAACAAGACAGAAGTGGCTAATAGTTGATTAACGTGAAAAAAGACGAAAGTGGCAAGTAGTTCATTTGACGTGAAAAAAGATGAAAGTGGCTAGTAGTTGATTGACGTGAAACAAGACGAAACTGGTTAGTAGTTCATTGACGTGAAACAAGCGAAAGTGGTTATTAGATGATTGATGTGAAACAAGACAAAAGTGGCTAGTAGTTGATTGACGTGGAACAAGACAAAAATGGCTAGTTGTTGATTTGACGTGAAACAAGATGAAAGTGGCTAGTAGTTGATTGACGTGAAACAAGACAAAAGTGGCTAGTAGTTGATTTGACATGAAACATGACGAAAATGGTAAGTAGTTGATTGTCGTGAAACAAGACGAAAGTGGCTAGTGGTTGATTGACGTGAAACAAGACAAAAGTGGCTAGTAGTGGATTTGACATGAAACAAGACGAAAGTGGTGAGTAGTTGATTGTCGTGAAACAAGACGGAAGTGGTCATTTGACGTGAAACAAAACAAAAATGGCTAGTAGTTGATTTGACGTGAATCAAGACGAAAAGTCATCTTGTCTAGAGCTCGACAGATAAGAATTTTTGGGCTGATACCGATGTTTTTCATTTCTCATTGCCAATACCGATGCTTTTGCATTATTCAAATTACAAGAAAAACGAAACCAAATTAAGATTGAAAGTGATTTAATTGCGAATTTCGAGTGATTGAAAGTGATTCAATTGCGAATTTCGAGTGATTGAAAATGATTCAATTGCGAATTTCGAGCTATTGAAAGTGATTCCTCAATTCAGCCTGTGTTGTTTGCTGTTGTTTGGCCTACTTGGATGCTGCTCAAGGTGGACGATGAGAACGTAAAACTCCCACCCTTTTCATATATAAGATCTGCCCCTTTAGACTTTCTCTCTTTCTTTTCTGGTATCCTTCTCCCTCTACTCGAAGAAAGGCAGCATGCCAAGAGCTGCATCGTAAATCACAAAGTCTTGATCACCTGCCACATGAAACCCTGCACGTACGGAATGCTGCTAACAGACTTTGTTTGAGACGTTCGTCAAGACCGTTCCTGGAAAACTTCACTAACCAAGACTACTCCCCCGCTCCAGTGTCAAGTTCTTTAAAGCCATATATCTCTAGTTTCACTAATTTTGCACCAGGATGCCACATGCCACGCAGAGCATGGGTCCAGTTTAATCGCTTGCGCACTGGACACGGCCGGCTTAACGCAGACCTCTGCAGAATGGGATTGGATGATTATAAAAACTGTGTGTGCGGCAACATCCAATACGCCAGTCACATCCCCTGTCACTGTACTGTTATGACCCTTCCCCGCAGCATCACCAACACCACCAACGAAGACCTCAATTGTATATCTTCGCAATTCTTCCTTTTTGACCTAACCGCATAGACCTACCAAATATCAGCTGTGTGTATATGACAGAAGAAGAACGTTATTCAATTGCGAATTTCGAGAAGATAGTTTCACTTATTGTGTCCCGTGACCACCTTTTCATTAAGCACGTTTTTGGTGTTGTTGGTCTCCTGATGGTTTTGTTTTTTTCCTTGAAAAACAAGGAATTATGGGTGCCACTTAAATACTGAATGTATTTTGAAATGAAACGTTGGGAAGGAATAGTGTTGATGTTGATATATGTTTTTTTTTACCAGCTTCTAATTTTTTCCCGATTTTTTCCCAGACATTGACGAGTGTTCAGACAAGAGCGATATTTGTGATGCGACTGTCGGGATATGCACCAATACACCAGGAGGTTACCAGTGTGCCTGTCCGTCTGGTTACGTCGGCAATGGTTTCACATGCACAAGTACGTGAAGAACTCTGTTCCTTGATATTTCAAAGGATATTGTAGTTTCTCAATTAGAACAATAGTGAAACCAGTTTTTCAAGGTGTTTTAGGGACCCGATTCGGGTTCCAAGAATTGGAAATCTGGTCCCTAGGATCAGAGAAAATTATCATCGGGTCCCTAGAATCAGAGAAATCGGGTCCATATCAGGTACCTAACATTTTCCTTAAAAAAAATAACTGATGAATCTAAATTCTTGCTCGTAGTTATGCTGCAATACTGAGAAACACGCCCTGACCTCTCACGAGTACATAGGTGCAATTAGGCGGGGAACGCGTCCCCCCACGTTTTCAGACAGTAGTTGATTTGACGTGAAATAAGACGAAAGTGGCTAGTAGTTGATTGACGTGAAACAAGACGAAAGTGTGTAGTAGTTGCTTGACGTGAAACAAGACAAAAGTGGCTAGTAGTTGATTGACGTGAAACAAGACGACAGTGGTTAGTCGTTGATTGATGTGAAACAAGACGAAAGTGGTTTGTAGTTGATTGACGTCATACAAGACGAAACTGGCTAGTAATTGATTGACGTGAAACAAGTCGAAAGGGGTTAGTAGTTGATTGACGTGTAACAAGATGAATGTGGTTAGTAGTTGATTGACGTGAAACAAGTGTTGCGGGATCCCTTCCTAAAAGAAGCGAACCACTACACATTCAGGACAATTTCGCAAGAGCGCTGAACCATAGGAATGTCCATGTCACGCCCATGTTAACAATAAAGAAACCTGGACGCGCCGGTTTTATCTTGACACGCTCAGTTTATCACAACAAGATTGTATTCACTCCTGGTTTTATTAATATAGCTTTAAGCACTGCGAATATCTATCACAACAAGGGTTTATACCCATAATCGTTAATTAAAGTATCTGCAAATATCAGGGGTTAAGAACAGGGGCTTATAATATATTTCAACATGCTCAACGTTTTCTTGTAGTTATCTTGGGTTAATACGCAGTTCTATTACAACGTCAGGAAAGAGAGAGAGAGTAACTCAAACTTTTAAGCAGTAACACCATAAGCAGCTTAACGAAATTGGCTATTCCTTCGGTAATTCCGTCAGTCTAGCCGTTTTGGAATCGTAGTCAGCTACAAGCGTATTCTGGTTCACGAATTCACCAGACCCCACCAGTTCGCCAACTAGCTATCCAGTTTGGTAAGCCCACTACTGGTTAAGGTGTTGAAACAGGTATACCCACGAATCAACCGATTCTACTGTCTGGATATACCCATATTTAACACCTGGTTGCCGCATTTTCATTGGTCGGTTTCCAGGGTGTGGTCATGCACTGGGTTTCGTGGTTTTCACTGTCACACGTTGAGCGTGTGCGTTTGGTATGATCGGATGTTCGTGGCGTCACTGTTTTAGAAATTATGGTATTCGAAATTATCGTAATATTGATTACGATTTTTATCATATTTTGGGCGGCGTTTTTCAGTACGGTTTTCTAGCAGTTTTTGTTACTCTCTCCTAACATCATTATACAATAAATATGCAAGTATATTTTTATAACAAATAATGTTTTTCAAGGTTCATCTTCGTTTGGCTTTTTGCGGATTGGTCAATAAACCTCGGAGTTTCGTTCCTTGGTTATTTTCCATTAGTGATCTGCGCCTTCCTCCATGATTATTTCAATGTCACAAGGTGTTTCAAGGAACTCAACATTCCTTTCCGCTCCTTTTGGTTGAAAACGTCGGTATCCTTCCAGAAGAATGTTTTGTATATAGTGAATAAAAAGTTTACGCTTCGAAATTTCTTCATCGAAAATTCCCGAGTTGGGATATTTGTTTGCTAGAGGGTTGTCTTCTTATGGAATCAAAGATGTTATCTTTGTAATTGAACTCGGATCGATTCATGAAAATAAAAGATGACGAATTAATCACGAACGTTTCCGTAAAAATCGTTTTTTATGGAGTCTCGTAGCTTATTGGATGCAAGATGTCTGATAAAATAGGAGTTTTCATACCATGGGTATCGTGCATGTAAAGCAAAGTCTTAGAAGGAATTTTCAAAATTCAAACAAAATGGAAGGATTTGAAAAGTATTATATATGTTTTTTTTGTAGATATCATCGAAAGATAGAGAGGTAGTTTTCACAAAGATGGCAATTATTCTGATTTAAATAAACATCTGATATTATCAGAGAATCTTAGGGGTATGTCTTCAAATTATATTGTCCTTACGTGTGCCACCATTTTCTACCACGTCATATTCGCGTAATAACATAAGATTACCTTCACAATCCAAATGTTATATTCAAAATAATTTTTCCTCAACACTAAGTGCTGTGAGAATTCTGTTTGCTCGTTAACCACAGTAATTGTTTTGTTTGACTACGGGAATATTAGCTTCAGCAATCTTTCCCTTCCCATCTAGGGTAATGTCTGGTTTAATTTAATAAAGGCATCTTTCCAAATTCAAGAAAATAGTTTACATCACTTTGTTCATTAAAATCTATTTTTGATTAATTGTCTTAAGATCTAGAGTCACAGTGTTAGTGTGAAAATTGACTCATTTTATAAAACTGAACCTTTCCTGTATAAAATTAAACCTTTTCTCATTACAGATATTTAGTAACTGTAAGTTCCTGCCATTTCCATTTTTGTAGCAATGATAGTAATGCCCGAAGCGATGTCTGTCCCATAACATTTAGTGAATCATTTGTGTTTTGGACGAGTACTATGTAAGGTGAGCAAGGTGCATAAAATGTTTTAATAAATAATAAGCTCACGCTCCTCTGGCGTTGGAAATTTCCATTGTACGATGATGTGAAATGGGTATCTTTCTGGGATACTCGATCTCAAGTAGGAGAAAGAGTTAAAACTTACCCTCTGCTGTAATTTACAGTGGGTTTGTCCCTTGCGATTCCTATCTTCCTCGGAATCGGACGGTAGGAGTGAGGATCTGATTCCTAGCCAAGAGGAGACTTAGGATTTTCATATTCACTCATAGACACTATAGTGCATTATTAAATACGATCGTTTGTAGGGATGAAAAGATGTCCCACTTTCCTAGCAATCACATATAATAAAAGGGTGAATCGGAGGGAAGTGGCGTTGAGAGGTTGAACGAGAAGAAGTGATAGACTGTTTAGCCCGATGTACGACATTGATGTCCCGTGGCTGTGAAGGACTACGGTTCTCAAATTTAATTCATTAATTACGATAATTTGCCGATTCTCATGATATCTGTAGATATCATACCTATGATGCCGAATGTAAAGGTAGCTTATAGGATTTTCGGACCTCTCGCAATCCTATGCTGGCGCCGTGCACATTGTCTTCACACTTCTATGTTTTGCCGACCACATTATCTTCACCCTCATTGAACACCATGTTACTGTCTTTTTTATTGTTTTTGTGTTAGGGAAATGGAACAGACATTCACTCCATGGTGACCGTGAATTCCATTAGGAAAGGTTTAGCTAAAATCATTTACTTTATCAATTGTTAAAGTGCTCAATATACTCTGAAATTAAAGTTTCAACGAAAATTAGACCCTTAAAATACTAGAAAAACCTTCTGATCTGCGAATGGTCTGACGGAATTGGCGAACTCGCCACTGCGATGGGACCAGGAGGGGAGATTTCTTTGGTGACGCTTAGAGATCTTCTTGCTAAAAGATCAGGGGACCATCAATAGAAACCCCTCGGCCAAATTCAGAACCATCAAAGTGCTTTATAAAAAGAAAGAACAGACGTTTTGAGGAAAAACGATAAAATAACGTATGTTCTGAATAAGCAGTTGAAATTTTATTGAAAAATCCTTTCAAATAACGACACTATACTTCACGAAAAGTGATCAAAATAAGACGTGAGCAAAATTAATTAATAACTATTGAAACCAAGAAAAAATATTATAGGACAAAACAACAATGCTCTTCTTGTTACAGGATAAATAGGGCTGTATAAGAAAAATGAATACTGAAGGCCACGCAGATTTGCAACAACAGTGTTACGAAAAGAAAAAGTATACGAAGACTTGAACAAGAAATACGAGAATTAGAAGTGAAAATAGATATTCCGACGGAAGCAAACGAGACGTCTGAACCCACTGAGGACAGACAAAGTCGACATTCATGGAAGGCTCGCACCTCGTCTTCCTACGCAGAAGGATCTCCAGATCAGGAGAGTATTAATAAAGCGTATCCTATAGAAACGGTTTACGCCAAACATAGTAAATTTTCCTTAAAATTAAAGATCCTTTATTAGTTGGAAGAAGTCCCAACGACGTTTTCTATTAAGGTGTCCATATTACTTTAAAGTGGAAACTCTCTTGCACAAAATCCAATCAGCAGATAATTATGATCCTACTCTAATTTTAATTTCAATTTATTTTATTTGTTTGTGAGCAGACACGAAGTCCATAGTATGAACACTGTTGTAGTCAATAATGACCACAACATGCTGGAACGGAATATATCTGAAGAAGTTAATCCCAGCGACTCAGAACCTGGGATCGGACTGTATCAGTCATGGATTACAACCGACGAAGACGATAATGTTTCCATGGAAAATGACTACGAAAGCGTGGACTGAAAATTCGCGCCTACGCTTGATATAAAGTTGTCACCTATGTGCGATTGATGATTGTATTATCGTAGTGTGAAAATATCATGTAATAGTTATGATATGTGAACAAGCATGAACAAATCCTTGCAACTAAAACTTAATTACCTGATTGAAGGAAACAAGGCCTTAGCGAAGCCACAAGTCAACAACAGGAAACAATCAAAAAGCAATCCAGATTCGCTGAAGGCGAAGTCGGAGTTACGACATCACAGTATTCAGCAAGCAAACATGGAAGTGATACAATTGTTGGAGATGTGTCAGAAGAATTTTACAACAGTGAAACAAGCTTTTTCAAGACTTGGGCTATTAGAATTTCAAGATGGAAACAGACCATTTAGTGAGTTAACAGAGAAAGAAGAATTCGCATACCTTATGAACTGGATTATAAATCAAATGAAAAAAGACGAAAGCGTCCTAATAAGATACAAAGCTGATGGCAACACTTACCAAATGAACTTCTTCTACCATAACCGACAGATTAGAGTAAAGAAACCAAAGATTATATCAAATAATAAAAACTTTACGAGTTATATATGGACAGATGAAGACACGTATAATCAATTGACAACTCACAAGATTATGGAAAGTATACAGAGAGCTGACGAAGAAGCTGTGGATCAACTCGGGGAAAGCTCTACTAACACTGGCAAAGGAATAAGAGCCGAAAACCAACAAGAATTGACTGATGATGATTACGAACTGGTTGAAAGTTTTCTCGAAAATGTTTAAAAATAATACAAAGGTTGTTCACATATCATAAGTAATGTGGTAGATTATTCTTGCCGAATTTTATTACCGATCAATATGTGTATGTAAGTGGAATGCTTCAAGAGACTAGGAGAAAAACCTTGTTGTAAATAAAGGGGGCAGAGCCCATAGGGCAGAGCCCACAAGGCAAAGCCCATAGGGCAGAGCCCATAGGGCCAAGCCCATAGGGCAGAGCCCACGGGGCATAGCCCCATCAGAAAAAATATAAATAAGATAGGTGAATATCTTCCTGGCCTTTTTGCGTACCAGGGCAGTTGTGATTTTGCAACCGAAGGGCGAACTTGTGGGGCCTGGTGAATTCGTGAGCCAGGATACACTTGTTGTTGACAAACGGCCGGCTTTCCAGGCACGAAGGCTTTGGCACGGTAACTGCTAGTCTCGATGTAGTTAGGGATGTATGCTGATATTTAGTCAGATGCTGTGGAAAAAGCTCCGTAAGTCTGTGTAGTGAGTAATGTGTTGGCCCTGGAATTTGAGGCCACGTCCGCCGAATTACGACCTGGCGGTGGCATTCATAGGGAAATGACTGTTTGAAATAAAGTCCTGTCCAAATTTTCTAGAGTTTTGTACTTTAATAATTTTTAGCAAAATTTTAAGTCAAAAAGGAAACAGAGTTCTGCCCAAATTTTTCATGATTTAGTACTTAGAAAAATCCCAAGCTATGGGGGGTCACTATGCTAGGGTTCGATTCATGTGCTTATGTTCTCGTGTTCATGTCATGTGTCAGACTTGTATTATCGTTGTCATGAGTGTAATAAACATGTAGCCTCGCTTAAAAGGGTATAACGGTCCTGTCATCAGCAGCTAAGGTTGATGATATTGGCTGTTTGCTTTAGGGTAGATAGTCTTTATGGGACCACAGCCTCGAGGACCCTGT
>JGI24021J15306_10010827_pt1 | contig 11341 bp, 8 predicted proteins | sample Ectturendosymbi1_FD_15306 | JGI IMG/M metagenome (IMG submission 15306)
CTGTTGCAGTGGTAGGGAACCTATTTATTCTCATGGGCCGCAAGAATTGTGGATTATTGCTGGTGGGCCGCAAAATCAATTATTTTCATTCGAAGATTCTACCTTTATCTAACTATGAAAAAGAATGACTTCTCCTGACTTATTATCTGAGCACCTGCTTATCATGAAGCTTTGTTTTGATGCTATGTTGTGCACTAACTTAAGTAATGAAAATTCTGATGCAGGCCATATCAAAAGTTCACGTGTGGTGCATTTGGTCCACGGGCCACAGGTTCCCCACCACTGACCTATTGCTTAATGTGAGTGAAGCAGGCTCATTGGTTGAGATAAACTTATTGTGCATGGGACAAGTGGGCTGAATGAACAAGTTGGCAACCGCAATGGCCTATGCAACACTAAACACCATCAGCTCAACTCATAGAAGACACTGCACACTTGATACATGACAGCAGGGTTTCCTAAACTTTTTGGGCCACAGATCTCCATTTGTGAATCTATTTTACTCAGATCCCAATTGTATATCTCATCAACCTTTCCACGTAACCAATGCAGAAAGGTAACTATGTAAAACGAAAAACAATTAACAATGAATTTCAATTATGATATTATTTTGAGCTCAACTGATAAGACTTTTTTGGGCCGATACTGATATTTATGTTTTTCATTTTTCATTGCCAGTAACCCAGGGTTGGCAACCTACAGCATGCGTGCCACACTTGGCACGCCAAGCAATTTCTAATGGCATGGAGAGCTCCATGTTTTACATATACTTTATATTGATTTTGTTATGATTCACACAGAAGGTATATTGATCTTGACTTGAATAAAATTACGTTATGTTGTTGGCACACTGAATGATTTGAAACCTTTAAGTCGGCACACTGTTAGCAAACGGTTGCTGATCCATGCAATAACCGATGCCAATATTTTTGCATGAGACCACAGCTGTATGACATTACAGTGCATTTTTTCCTTCAGTATACAGGTCATATGAAGAAAAGAAACAATTACACAGGGGTAGTAGATTGCCATTGTGATAAGCTAGGAACAGCAAAATAGAAAAAGTAAATAATATATTATGCCAAATTTGTATAAAAAACAAAAAGATTTTTTACCAAATTTTGTTTTTTTGGCCAAACTTTTGAACCACAAATACTAGAAAGCCAATCAAGCACTTTAAAGACTCAGATTTTAGCCTAGCTTCCACTAAAAACTTGGATAAAAAATTGGCTCTTGGCATTGGCACCAGTGTTCCCTCTAAGCTGTGCGCGTGTGCATGCGCACACGCATAAATTTATTGCGCACAGACACATTATGATGTATCAAAAAAAGTGCACGCACACCAAAATTTCTGCGCACACAGACTACAAAATATTAGAGGGAACGTTGGTTGGCACCATGGCCTGGTGACCTCGGCCAAGAAGTCCATAACCTATCCTACTTATGACGTCACCCACAAAAAAACAAAATCCTCAATTTCAATTGTAATTCTAACATACAAAACTTTCTGCATCTTTCGAAGGTCTCTCTTGTTCAATCAGCTGGTGAGTTATGGCAGTGAAAAGTGATGCAAGAAAAGCGGCTCAAATAGCAAGTACAAATATATCATGCACCAGCACCGAAGATGTTAATTGAACTACAATGTTAAACAACTTAGTTCTTATTAGACTCAAAAGCTAAACTCACAACCATCTTACCATACATCATGTCTGAAACAATTGCAAAACCTGGCTTTTTCATGCAAAACAAAATTACTCTCATACCTTTGCAAGCACTGATCATAAAGTACCCATCTTCAGTAACTTGACTGAAAGCAAGATCAACCACAGGCCGAGTATGTCCACTGCAGGTCAGTGGAGTTTGTTTTGCCATTGTTAAGATACGACTTTGACCAAATGCTCGTAATTATCTTTGCATCAGTCAGCAACAAATTTTGCTAAGCTATCATTCAAAATCTACCAACAGTGAACTAAGTTTTTTTTCTAACAACAAAACAAGCTTATTTAATAGTGTATTTAATACCAGCAACACTAAGACATGTTAATGTCAACCACACAAGAAGACAACAAAAACAAATAAAGACTACTATATATTGGAGTGGTTTTAACTATACTTCCTATGACTCTACAGAAACAATTCCCAAAGTGGGTTCTGCGGAACCCTAGGGTTCCATAGACAAATCTAAAGGGTTCCACGAGCTATTCTGTCCAGTTTTAAGCAAAAACTGCTGATATACTGTATTTATTCAAGTATAACGCGCAAAATTTTGTACGGAATTTTATCGAAAATTAAGGGTGCGCGTTATACACGAGTTTTTTCATCAGCACGCTTTATTTTTATTTCTTTTTTTCTCTTTCATAATCTTTCTGCAGCCTTTGCTCATTCTTTTCGCTGCAATGCGTAATCTTTGTTTCTTTCTTCTTTCTCTTTAAAAATGCTACTGGCAGTTTGCTTTACCAGTGTACCGTATGTTATCAATAAATGCTTTGTTACAACCACATGTCTTCAATAGCAGTTTTTACTTTCTATCTTTAGTCAGAGCTAAGAAAAAAGGAAAAAATTTATATCAATTTTCATTCAAAAATTAAGGGTGCGCGTTATATACGAGTGCGTGCTATATTCGAATAAATACGGTATGTCCTGTAACCCTTTGGGCGTGTGGCAGCTGCTATATCATTTGGTCTAGCATTCCTTTTTCCTCGTTTTGCTCATTGGTGATACGCAGCATTGTCACAATGAGCTGTATTTTGTTTTCCAGTCTGTGACTGTGGCGCTCCGAAGTTTGACTAACATGTAGTACAGTGCAGATATTTGGTTGTGCTGATAAGACACAGAAAAGGAGAACCATCTTCATCAACTCAAATCACTGAAAGACATACGTATCCGACATGGAAGGTCAGTAGCTTACAAACAGCTTAGAAGACGACGCTACGGCCATGTGCTTCGCGGTACGAGTGCGATGCAAGTTGGAAGGAAGTAGGAACATGCAACTTCAGGCCAAGCCACCAGTCAGCCAAAAGAAGAGTCTTCTCTGCAACATCCCTGCAGCAGCAGGACGTTACGAATAAAGCCAAAGATAAGCATTTATGTTTACTTGGCAGTTCTGGTGGGGATTCCTTGTCCACTTAAAATAACCTTGCAGTGTTCCACAGACAAAAACTTTGGGAACCACTGCTCAACAATATACTAGTATTATGGTAATTTGTATTTCTGAAAAGTTTTTATGATTGATAACTCTACTTGTCTAGGTTTAACTCAGGTTTAATCTGTGAAATTCATGGAATTCTTCAATTTTCCTTAATTAAAAACATTTAGTTTTTAACCACCACATAGTTTCTACCATGGGCCAAGATCACCACACAAAAGATTTTTTATTCTATTAGATAAAACAATTTGAAGTCATTGCATTTGTCTATTTTTTCTTACAGTAACCTATCAACAAGATATCTTGCACATTAGAAATTTTAGGATTGATTATTTTGCATAGAAAAGAAGTTAAAATAGTGGGAGCCAGATTGAGCAATCGTAAAAAAGGTTTGGTTGACATTTTTATTCTATTAGATAAAACAATTTGAGGTCATTGCATTTGTCTATTTTTTTCTCACTTAATCTGTCAACAAGATATCTTGCACATTAGAAATTTTAGGATTGATTATTTTGCATAGAAAAGAAGTTAAAATAGTCGGAGCCAGATTGAGCAATTGTAAAAAAAGGTTTGGTTGACATGTTAGCATATGGTATGGTCTGGTGAGTATGCCACCAATAATTTTTAGTGGTCCACAGAGAGTTCCATAAATTCTTGATAAAACATTAACTGGCCTATGTGCAATACAGTTTCAACTATTTTTCCATAGTTGTAAGCAGGGTTGAGGAGTCAGAGTCACAAGGAGTTGGAGGTTTTTGGGTGGAGTCGGAGTCAGATTTTTTTTTTGACTTTGGAAGTCTAATTGAATCATTTTTACACCGCCCTTCTAAATTTGGAATCCTAACTCATGCCTGTTGAAATGGTGCAATTTCTTTTGAAACTTATTGAAACGCAGAATTCTTGCTGTGTTCCATGATTTCCATTGATTGCTAGCTGCTACAAAAATTTTGACAGCTAACTTCATTTGTTAAGGAGTCAGAAATTTTGTCAAGGGTGAAGTAGGAAATTTTGGAAAGGCCAGAATTGGAGTTGGACATTTTACCTCCGACTCCGCAACTCTGGTTGCAAACCACAAAAATTTAAACTGGTTGTTCATGAAGCGTCAGCATAGCAAAGTGGTCCATCAGATACTTTTTCAAATGGTCCATGGGCCGTAAAAGGCTGAATGCCACCAATTTACAGTTAGGTTTAACATTATGATTTAGGGTTAAGGTTTTCAGTTCAGGGTTAGGATTTGTGAGTTAGGCTTAGGGTTAAGATTTTCATTAGGATACAACCTTAACTCATTGGGTGTACTTCTGAAAACAACTAAAAATTGAAAACAACATAATGACTCAGTCATTCTAATGCAGCATTACTGCCGCTATGTTATGACTTTGCATGATAGGTGAAGGTACCTTATATAAGCAAGGTACCATTCTCATTGCACAACTTCATAAATACTCACCAACAACAGCTTTCATGCATATATTCCTTGTCAGAGCATTGTAATGAGTCCACCAGCATGTTTATTGACATTACTATCTTGAAACAAAAATTTGACTGTATGTTTGAGCGCATTACCTTACATGGTTGAAGATGAAGCACATGCACCTCCAAAAAGGCTTTCTGATTAGGTTGTCATGATCTGAAATGGAGCCTACCTTGAAATGGAAGAATTGTAACAACAGGAAACTTCATCCTTTATATGGCCTACTACTCAAACAATTGTGACAAAAAAGTGGATGATAATTAGGGCCATTTAAAGTCATAAAAGTCATGGGTTTTTTTCTATGCTTCAGGAAGCTATGAAACGAATTTTGTAACAAAAATCACACCCCTACAATTACAAAGTCTATAACGACACTTATTAAGTCATATTTTCCATGTTAGGTCATGAAGTTGTATTTTGCATATTTTCAACCTATTTCAATAAGGAAACCATTAAAACAATCTCAAAATATCTTACAGATTTGCACTTATTATAAATATTTGGGAAAATGCAAAAGCGCAAATCAAATTTGGGCCAATTGAAACAACTTCATTCAAATTTGGGTAGAGTTGGAAACATTTTAAAATTAGGAACATGTAGTGGTAGCTCACCATTCCAACTAACCCAAATTTTTGCAAACCTCAAATTGTTGATGCTGGAAAGTATACAACTAAAATGTAGCTGTAGCTGCAAAATGTTTTGTGGTAGTAATGTGGTGTAGCTGTGATATGATACTGTGAAGTTTTCGTGTTTCAAACATGCTTGATGTTGTGAGATTTGTAAGTGTGAATCTGTTTCCACGAAGTATTCATGAACGAAATAAACTACATAACTGCTGCTGTAGTATGTTGCTTGGTAGTAATGTAGCTGTGATTTTATACTGTTTAGGTCATTGGTTCTCAACCTTTCATGGTTTTTGGCCCCCTTCCAAAAACTCTCAACAGTTGTGGCCCTCTGCTGATCAATAGTATTTTGCAGTATCACGGCAGAGCTATTTAGTAAAGGCCTCTGTTCGTGGCCGCTGGAGAACTGCTCCATGGTCCCCAAGTGGGTCGAGGGTTCCAGTTGAGAAACCCTGGTTTAGGTTTTCATATTTTCTGTTTGTTTCATGCAGTGGATTTTATATGTTGCACCCTGCCAAATTTTAATGTTTTAATTTAATGCTGTGAAGTGAAGTTTTCATGAACAATAGCAACTGTACTATTTATTGCACTGCATAATTCACTAATGCTAATGCAGTCCAGTAAAGCACTGCTATTTTATACAATATTCTTGTTGAAGTTATAAGTCATTTGTCATTGGAAATGTGGATTTGCACACATTCCTTCGTAGTTGATCATATAGGCTGTAGTGTTTGCATGTATCAGTCCCATATTGATATTTTTTCTTAGAATGCTGTGTTCAGTTCACATTTAACTGTCTAAACTGGAGTGAATTTTTGCTTTTCATAATGTGACTTTAGAACAGCTATGTCCAACTCGCGGCCCAGTCGAAGATTTATTACGGCCCAATTAAGGTTTTCGCTGTAGTTTAAAAGTATCCTACATACTGACAACCTGTCCTTCTTCATAATCTTGAACTTGACATTTTGATGCAGGTGGTCCTCAGTGCTTCTTTATCATTCCTAGAACACTGCAGTTAGGATCATAGTTCAAGCTAAATTTAGTTTGCTAAGGTCAAAGTAAGCCATCCAATATGCGGCCCTCATTAATGTCACTCAATGTGCAGCCCTGGTTAACACAGTGACATAATTTTTGGCTCAGTAAGTCATTTGGGTTGGACATAGCTGCTTTAGAAGCTAAGTTGTAGTATTTACAATGCACTGATGATGATCATAGGAGTTATCAAAACATTTGCAATATGTCGTTTGCATCGTTTTCTTTGGCCGTGATTTTCATTATAAGACTATTTAGCATTTCCGCTTTTCGTGTACCTAAGTTGTAGTATTTAAGTACAATACATTGCAGTGAAGATTGCCTACTGTGGAAGGCTAAGCTATATCCTCTGAATTACATTGACTCCTTTCCCTCTTTACTTGAGACTTGACCTATTTGCGGCAATTTAATAAGTGTATATCATAACCTGATATTTTACTCTTTTTCCAGATTGATTGAAATTGCAGCCAACGCAAATGCACTCATCATTGCTAGAGAAGAACAGATCTTAGCTATTAGGATGACCATGTTGGACGAATAAGTTTAGAACGCATATAAAAACTTGAAAATCAAGATGCTGAACTACACCTTCCACACGTGGTGACATGAACAGAAATATTGGGGGGGTATTGTAATTAACTAACATTTTTCAACGCAATTGATATTACCATTGTTCACATGTGGCTATCCAGAATATTGATTGCTAGTTGAGGCCGTGCGGCTTTGAACCCTGATAATTGGTAATTAGGCATGCAGACACCTTGATTTGTTTACAATGGTATGTTTTAGTCTTAACATTATGGTTTGCTGTTTATACGTTATTTGGAAAAAACAAGATCAAATTTGGGCAAACCTTTTTTGCATCCCCAGAAATATGCACTCCCGTACACCTATGACCAAAAATGAACATTTACCTACAAAATACCATGAGGGGATCCCCTGAAAAATATACCATGAGGGGAGCCCCTGAAAAAAGGGGGCTAGAGGCAAGGGCTTCGCTTGCCTTCCCTGAAACACACCACTGTATATAACCCTGACAACGACCTTATATGAGAATATGAAACCGATTGAACACTTTCTGCTTCATCCAGAATGCATATTTTCTCACCTGATGTGCGCATGTAGACACTGTAGCATAAAGTTATCTTTTTATATTATTGAATAGATTGAAGATGCTGATGAATTTAGTTGAAATTGCTGATGAATTTATCACTTCACAAAACATAGATTTAAGGCGAATTTTCATAATTAAACCTACACACTCAGGTTGACTAAAAAAACATATCTGGATAAAAAAAACTCAAGTGGGAACCACTGGCGTACGGAGGGGGGGCCACTGTGCCATGGCCCCCCACAAACCCTAAAAATATAAAAATTTATAAACAGTGTATGCGTATTTTTAGGTGCAATTTGCGTACTTTTTGGTGTAATTTTGCAAAATTTTTCTGTGGGGCATGCCCTCAGGCCCCCCTAGAATGGTTGTCATAAAATTGATTTGTGACGTCACACGACTGTGACGAAACTTGGCTCCCCCCTCGGGAATTTTCTGCGCACGCCACTGGTGGGAGCCCTGGTTGCATGCGGCAAAACGCCTACTACTGTAAGCTGAAGTGAATGTGTGAAGATTTATTGCCGGGTTATTGCTACGCAATAAAGACCAGGAGTAGCCTACAACAATCTGCTAGCAAGTTTCGCAGCATGCCTCTGCAGGCAAAGGATCGGACATGAGCGAACTGCGCAGTTGCGCTAAGCGTTTCAGAGGTCTCGCAGTCACGACTTTGCCCTGATGGGCCTCACGTTCATTTATCTGACCCTGCCTACATGCCTACTTCTATACGTCCAGAAGTCAGATTTCCACTTGGTCATTGTGTTTTGTGTGGTGATTGTTGTAAAAAAAATGTAATATGTCTACCCCAGGTAGACTTCTCTTATTTTGTACTGCATAGCAGCAAGACACCTTTGGTCCACACATCAGCAAGGTTTATGCATGCGTATTTCGGCCAGTAAAAAGCCCAATACGCATGCTTCATAAGCATATTTCACTTAAGCTCGTGGTAAAGTTAATTGCGCCAGTGAGAGAAAACATTCATCGCGCCGCACATGCTTTGACTACACTCATGTTTGCTGATTCGCTAATAATGTTTTAATAACTGAAAGATAGGACTGATTCTGATTTCCTGCAATTTTTTTTACATTTACATTTAACCACATCTCTAAATAATTGCCGTCAATTAAATGACAATGATTTACAACCGAATTTCTTTTTTAAGCTCGTTCAAAATATTTCTGTTGAAAACTACAAGCCTATTATGGGTATTTGTGGTAAAATATTTATAATTAATTTGCACACACTGCAAATGCTATTCATGTTGTAAATTAAATATAAATTTTCAGTCTATCTCCCTTGCACAAACATGAAGGCCCCCAGTGGAAGGCTTTCTGGCGACGGTTCTGCCCAAGCCTGCAGACACGAGAGGCATTCGAGGGCAGTTGCCCTCAAATTTTTTTATATCCCCAAATTTTGTTGTGCTCAGAAAAAAAATTTTAAACATTAATAAAAACAAAAACATTTCTCTCTAAAAATGTATTTTGCCCCCCAAAACCTAAAAATCTGCCTATGGACCTGGTTCTGCCAAAATTGTGTCTGCAATTAGGATATTATGTTTTGAAGGCCATTCAGCCTCGAGATGTAGCATAACGTCAAACTTTTTTAAATAAATCACCATTAGGATCCCTGTAAGCAGTTTGGGGAAGCCCAGATTTGGACTGCTACAGCACTGCCCAAGGAAACTGCTTGATTTTATGCTCCCCTACCAAATTCTACTATTGAGCAGTGGCGTAAGGTGGTCATTATTATTGGAGATACACTATTTTGTGATGTCACAATGTGACGTCATATTTAGGTTTGTAAACCAACGTTTTGGCGATGTTTGTTGACACAACATGCATACTATTCTATACCAGTGGTTCTCAAAATGGGCAGAATCGCCCCCCTAGGGGCAATTTTGAATGGCAAAGGGACGACAAGGGAGCAAAACAACACAAAGGGGATGAAAACGCTCAACCACTAGCACTAATCGTGAAACCGCTTGCCGATTGATATTAGAAGTGATCTACGACTGTACCTCACTAAAATGTCTCCCAATATTTCGAAGCTGTGTGAAGGGCACAAAGCACATTCGTCATACTAAAGTGGGGACTATGGTATGCATCGATTTCTTTAAATAAACTTCTTTAACTAAGTACCTTGTGTTTGCTTTATGAGGCTTGGGGGGTGACAACGATGTGTCGAGAGTGAGGGTGGTGATGGAACAAAGAAATTTGAGAAACACTGTTTTACATGCACTCTCCTTAGGCCTACTCGTTGTTAAACAATGTGTCACTGTAATGAACCAAAATTATCAGCGATCCCGAGTTAGGATACCGAAGCAAAACACAGCACTCAGCACTAAGACAGAGCAATTCATAATTGCAAAAATATCTGGCAATGCGTTAAAACAAGGGAACAGAACACACTCAATGCTACATCGCCAGCGCAGTTTACAACTGCAATAATATAAGGCTGTGCATTAAAACAGTCGAGTAAAACACATTAAACGCTACGACATCCATGGCAGTTCACAATTGCAAAAACAGCAGGCTGAGTGAATGTAATGTCTCGTCGAATAGCAGTTGATCAGAAAAGGTATACGGCTGGGATGGCGGACACCCACCAGGGTTGACAGTTTGAAACTTGCTAAACTACACAAGAATTGAGAAGAATGCTGATAAAACTTTATCGTTTTTTCATGTGGCTGTTATGCGTACAACTACTGAGGGGACAGACAAGGACACTGGAGCAGCAGAAAGGCGGGGGCACTAAAAAAGTTAAATGCAATGGAAACTTATGAAAAACAAAAAAATCCTTACCAATTATTATGTTCGTTTCTGTTCGTCAACAATGTTGACCTCAAAAGTAGCAACAGAAATTATCGAAAACTATTCTGAATTTTGTGGGTCCGCGAATCGCTGCAATAAATTTGTTTCAAGTCAATCTAACTTGATAAACCATAAAATTATGGCAACTTATGGTACTGTCATGAAAAGACCCCTCCGCTCCTGCCCCGCCATGCCCCGTTCTCCGGCGTCCCTGAGGACAGAACACATACGGGATTGTGTGAACTGTTGAGACCAATCCGCCTGAACTGCCAATCAATGAAGAAGCTTGAAATGATGCACATATTGCAAGTACAGGCTTGTATTGTAGATGTACCAGCGTACACCCAAGGTTGCCACAACTAAAAACGAAACGGGAAACTAGTGATGCATCAAAAAGTCAGCTAAATGAAGCATAAATTGAAATGTGACAGTTTTGAAATTTGGCACAGAAAATCAAGTAAACTTGCATAATTATCTTTCAATCCTTTTTTATGCGTTTCCCTTGATCGCACGATCTGGAAAGTGTAACAGCCAGAGATGAGCACACATCAGGACAGGATCGGACCGCAATTTTTTTGAAAATTGGTGGATCAGGACTCGATCGGACTCAGAAAATTTTTGTTGTTTTAATGTGATTATTCTGAAAATATCACAAATTTTAGTTGTGATCCGATTTCATAGGATTGCTAAATGGTAGTTGAAGCGTGTGCGAACCGGTTCCTTCAGTGTGGGATTGATCCGCGAACCTCGGGAAGGATGGATTGTGACGTCATCGATGTTAACTCCACGCCAGACGAATCGGCCAAACCGAGCTCTTACTTCCATCTGCATGGAAGTCACTTATAACCAGGGGTGGAGCTAGGGGGGTGCCAGGGGGGCCACTGCCCTCCCAAAATTTTGCCTGGCCCCTCCAGTGGCCCCCCAAATTTTCCGCATGACATCATGCCACTGCATTGAAATTATTTAAAGCTATAAAATTGCAAAATTTATGAAAAACAACTTTTATGATAAAGGTGATTTTTTGTAACATTGTTTAGCTTCGTTGCGAGGAAATCAACTCTCTGATCGCAAGTTGCACACGTGCATGCAAGTTGCTGAGATGTATGGCATAAGTTGCTATATCCTACGAGTAGCGTCAAAATTTCCACTTGC
>JGI24021J15306_10010828_pt1 | contig 11340 bp, 7 predicted proteins | sample Ectturendosymbi1_FD_15306 | JGI IMG/M metagenome (IMG submission 15306)
TTCTTATTTTCACTGCTATGATGTTGTAAGGTTGTTCCCTTTGAACAGTTACACACAAGAGTTTATGATAGGCCTACAAAAATAGCTGAGTTTATGTTTACAATACGCAGGGGATCCAAAATTGATTTCTTTGGAGTTCTAACAATTTTATGTAGTATTGAATGATCCAGATTATGCATACAGCAAATCAACTATTTTAAGTCTTTAGCGAAGGTCTGTTTGAATATCGATTTTATTTAGCTTTGATCAATGCTACTACATAAAAGAGTTACTGTATATGTGTCTAATGTTTATTGACCATTACCTCTGTTGCATTAATTAAGATTATACAGGAACAGCAACATGACTGAATTGCAGTGTAGCCTTTTGGCCAAAAGGAAAATAATTCCTGCACATGGTGGATGGCGTTTAAGCAATGTTCAAAACATGTTGAACTTCACGACATTTATCAAGGTTTATCGAGAGAAATCGCACGTGGAGGCGAGTTTTTTTCATAGAATCTTATAACAATTTTGATACAGGCTAACCTAGAATTAAACTATTTGTAAGAAAAAGTGATTTTCCTAACTTTTTAGATTCTACGTCGCGCATGAGCACTAAAAATCTCAGCCAACTTAAGATTTTTCATCTTAAGCAAGGAAACAACGAAGGTTTGTTGGTATTTGCAATCACTGTCTAAATCTGACAAACAGTTTTAATTTAGTTTTGGAATTTTTTACAACTTTGCATGTATTGCAGATGTAAAGAAATATTTTAAGGACACGTGTAGGCGACAGGGAATTAGCCTTTAATTACGCAGTAGTTGTTTTTATTCTTGCAGCACAGCTAGTGGGTTAGGAATGTTTGTTGCTTACGCTATTTCATAGTGCTAACCAACACACTTTTAAGTCAGTCATACTTCAGGCATTACGGTACAAACCATTTTCAGATTTTTGGACGCAGGATTTAGCTGCTAGCCGCGAAACCAATCTGAGGAAAAAGAGTCAAAGTAAAATTCGTTTGTTGTTTGAAAATTGCTTATGTACTCTTTTACGAAAATCTGTCAAATGATATTTATTTTCAGTGCGGTTGTAAACATTCATGGATTGTAAATCGACTATAATGAAAAGCAGTTGGATGTCAGCCCTCACCAGTGTTTGTTCAAGTCTCTACACCTTATTGATGCTAGTTTGAAAGCTTTCAAGTGCGAAATTGTACTCTTTTTTACGGTCAGCAAGTATTTATTAGTGTCAGATTAAGCTGTAGAAGGGGAGCAATATCCTGGTTTTGGAGTTTTGGTTGCAATTTTGACAACTTTTGCAGCCAGCAGTGCTATAGCTGAGAGAGGCTTCTCTTTGATGAACATCATTAAAACCAAACAGAGGTATGTAAATTTTGTGCAGAACAGCTAGATGCTTCGCACTTCTACAGTCGACTAAATACATGAAATTCTGTTTTTGTTTAGGAACAGATTAAACGTGGAAGCTGGATAAATTGATGCACTATAGCAGCAAGAAACAGCCGGTTGAAAATCTGACAAGCCTGTGGAGCTTCATAATAAAAATAATGGGCAAAGAAAACGATATAAACAACATGCAGCTTTCCTATAAACACTGGGTTTCTTCCAAGAACCGTTACGCATTGGACTTCAAATGCATGTCAGCTGCAAATGAAGATTTTGACCCAGAAGAACATTATATTTCATCGTTTTTTATCACATGTGATACACATTTTAGTTTCAGGTAAGTCTGTTACGTCTAATGCCGTGCCAATTCTGTGATTGCTATAGTGATTTGTGTCAAATCTTATTCATTTGAAATTAAACTTTCTTTAATTGGTTCAGTGCCGGGCATTGCAGCCGATTGTGGGCCCACAGTGCAGTCGGTGGATTTGGGTAGGGGAGAGTGGAATGACCCTTTCATCATCATTATTGTCAGATCCAGTCTGACCTGGAATGGTACAGTATCTGGCAGGGTTCCAAATTTGGTTTAAATAATTTGTCAATATTTCTGAGGGGTACTGACTTTTTAGTCTGGAGACATTTTGGGGGCGACATTTCTTTACTTAAAAAAATGATAACATTTGTTTATTTAAATTATTATAGAGGCAGACGAAATGTCACACTAGCTGGTGTTATACAAACGCCCTTTGATATTGTAGCGAAGTGACAAAACAGTTTGACAGGTAAAATTTAAACCTAGTTGGTGTTATACCAACTTGATTTAAGTATGTTTGCATTAAACTTAACATAAGAAACATGTGTTGATGCTGATGAACGGTTGAATCTTATATCATGCTTATATTTTTTTTTTAACTTTTCGTTGATTCAAGTACGTTTGCAATAAACATGTTAGAAAAAGTGAAGACCATTTTTTAAATTTTTTTGGTCATTCACTACAACTGGTTGATGAAAAGTTTTTTCGTTGAAAATGGACGCATTTTAGGAAAATATACAAAGGGCACATAAGTTTCTTTTAATCTTGAAAGCACTTTTTGGACACCAGCCGACTTACAAAAATCTTAGAGGGAACACTGCCTTTGGTTCATATGTGAACTTAATGATGGTTTTGAGCATGTTGCTAACTCATCATGATCATCAACTTAATGCAGTTCATGACTTTAATTTCATCTTTTGTTCATGTATTTGGAGCACAAGATCAAGATAATTCTAACCTTATTGTTGAATTGGAAAGTTAATTTCAAATTGTTAAACCCAGAAATGGGTCAGAATGGAAGCATGTATCTACAGTAGCGTTTAATATATGGTTCTAAGTTAAATTAACACTTTGAGAACTGGTCTATGAAATATTCGTACTTCGATTTTGGCCTAAAAAACAGCTCACAAAAAACCCGCATCCCCAAGCAAAAAAAATTTTTTCGAGCGCAGACTAGAAGACTTGCCACGTCTTTTGAGACTTTTACCAAGTCTGTAGAGCATACCAGACCGGAGAAATTCCGGCGCAAAGCGACGTCGTTTTTTTTTCAAAAATCACCGAAACCTAGCGGACGCCAAAGAGTTAAGATAAATTAAGACAAGTTGTAACAGGTAATTTTATGTTTACAGCAGAAATTGCTGCTTTAAGGTAAAAACTTGCTTCTTTGGCAAAACCACATTTTTTTGGAAAAAAATATACTGCCTTCTAAACAATTTGAGACACTTATGAAAATGGAAATTACCATAGTTAAAACATTTTGATTTTGGCCATAACTTTTTCAAAAAATAGCTATTTTGGCCATAAGCTACGAAAAAAATCTAGTAACCCTGCCATAGCCCTCATCATTGAGAATTTTGTACTGTCTACACCGAGTAATAGGCTGCTTCAGTGTTTTTCAACCAGGGTCCACGGAACCCTGGGGTTCCATCAAAGCAAAGCAAATTTCCCTGACAAATATTGCAACCACAGTTACGTGTGTTAGTAGCAATATAGACATTTGGATCATTGCATAGGGTTCCATGAGCAATGCAAATATTTGCAAAAGGTTCCATTGCAGCAAAAAGGTTAAAAAAACCCTAAGCTATTTATTGCTTCATCATATACAAAGCCAAAGATGCAAAGAAGTTACGTGTCTTTGCAACTCTGGAATACATGCATGACACATAGTTCTAGAATGTGTTGGCCTTAGCGTCTTCTGACTACATGTGCAATAGCAGCAATATTCAAACTCACAACTTTCCCTGTCTCCGTAACCAGTACATCATTCTATGCAGCCATTACGACACATGACCAATGACTGCATGCAATCACTATTGATACATACATGTAACGTGTCGAGTTACAAGGCCAGATATTAGGCCACCATGACTCAGCAAGGAAATTCGTAGTTGGTCCATATTATTTGACTTACGTTTAAGTAAGAGCTACCGTCCCTATGTTGAAGTAAGAGCTACCATATCTCTACAGTGTGTCCCCTTTAACATTTTGAGAGCCAGTCTACAAATACATGTATGTCATACTTGGATTTCGGCCTAAAACCAGCAGTTTTCGGTTGCCTTGCCAACATCATAGCTCCTCCGCCGACTGTGCCAGAGAGCTTTTCAAGGACTCAAACATATCGGCCAGTCTTCTAGCCTGCACTAAAAAAAATTTTTTTGGTTGAGGGTTGCGGAGTTTTTTTAGTGACATGATAAGTGAAGTAGTTTTTGGGCTAATTTGGCTCATGTTACCTGGCCTAGGGCCCAACTGCTAGGCCAAAGTATTTCGCTTAAGTTTTTATTGGAAAGTAGGCTAGAGTCAGAGTCTTTTCAGCCTTTGATTAACTTTCTAGCATTTCTGGTTTAAAAGTTATGATCTAAAATAAACAAATTACTTGTCTAATTAGTCAAATATTTTTAATACTTTAGATCAGAGGTTCCCAACCTAGGGTACATGTACCCCTAGGGATGCATTTGCCTGTCCGAAAGAGTACATTTAAGGTTAGCAATAGAAGAGAAATATACATTTACATATCTTTGATTTCCAAATATTTATACATATATCGGTGAATATTATTTTCAAAAGCCGTTATATGCTTGTTTAAAAATATATCTGTGATTAATCATGATAAAACATATTGTCATAAAAAATTTTAGGGGTACATTTTCATCTACTGAAATGTTGAAGGGGTACATACTCATCTGACGGAATGCTGAAGGGGTACATGGTCAGAGAAAGGTTGGGAGCCCCTGCTTTAGATCATAACTTTTGAACCCAAAACCCCAGCAGGTCATCCAAAGTATGAAAAGACTTGACTTATAGCCTAGTTTCTAATAAAAGCCTCAGCAAAAAACTACCATCTAACGGTTTGAGCCCAGGGCCAGGTGGCCTAAAAGTCATCCACTTATTTATGACGTCACTCACAAAAAATCCGCACGCCCAACCAAAACATTTTTTTGAGTGCAAACTTGAAGACTTGCCACATCTTTTGAGCCTTTAAACAGCTCTCTACCACTTTCGGCGCCCAGTTACATGCACGCAAAGCCACATGGGATCCGGTTGTTCTGGTGCAAAAATCGCCGAAAGTGGTTGGACACCAAAGTGTTGAAATCCTTGAAACTCATCTACACTAGAGATTGACTGATATGGCTTTTTTGAGGCCGATACCGATATTTCCAAAATTTTTAAATCTTGTTTTCTGCTTCATTATCAAAAATATCATGTAATTTATGACTCACCTATTTTCCAAAACCTTGAAGATCAGGATTTATGAGCTAGAATTTTTGAAATTGCAGCAATTTCAATACTTGATTAGCCTAACTTGTTAGCAAAGTATATACTGTTTACACTGAATAAACACTGTGCCATGAAAAAAAGAATGTTAAAATAACAAAGCAATGACAACAGAACACTGAATGTAAGAGAACTGCCTACGATGTTTAAACCCAAAAAAGCAAAAACAGTGCTTGAAACTTGAAAGATGCTGAACAATGAAAAGGAAAGAAGTACAAAATGGAGCATCAAACTAAGGAGGTTAAAATTAGTACAACAGTGTATTCTAATTAACCATTGCCAAAATTGAAAATATTTCCAAAACAGCAGTAAACTTTCTTGGTGTTTGATAGTATGTTTGTTAACAGTTACTGTACTACATAAATCTTGTAAAATTATGTTTTTGTACATATTTCACAAATCAACCTTTCAAACTCTCTGCAACTCAGTGGGTTTTCAATTTGAAAAGTCAATCAAGTCGTAAAGAACCAAATTTGAAATTTGTATGTAATGTAACATTAAATAACTGCATGTCCTTAAAAAAGAAAAACTAGTTCCATTAGTTACCGCAACTGAAGTACTGGCATTGGTATGAAATGAAATACCTCAACTGATTTATCAATTCTCAGTAGTTCCACATCAACAGTTTAAGATTGTCATGCAAAAAGCGAAGTTTATCTGCATTTTCACCAAGTAGCCTGCAGTGAGTTAGCCGGTCATCTACAACCTAGCCTAAACAAAAGCAGCACTAAGCTGTAACCGATTACCGCCCCTCCGCCAGAAGTAAATTCCATAAGAACAAGTCGCCATCACAGTAGCTAAGGTCCACATGTGTGCATCCAATTATTGTGCAACAATGCCGCAGTAGTTCTGACTTATCCAATTACAAACAATGCGCTTTTAACTTGTGTAAGCTGCGTTGTTGCAAAGACTGCTTTTGCTGATCGTGTTTAACAAACGGACAACAGCAATTGTGATGCAACAATGAACACTGACTACTGCGCTACTATCGGACCGAACAAACAACAAATCATCGCTTCAATGTATTTGTGAAATGTTGGAGTAGCGCTCCTGTAGCTTGTGTGCCACATCCACAAACACTGGTTTCACGTTTGCACCAGCTTGGATTGTGAGATCACAATTATCATTGTCATGCTTTGTGGAAAATGTTGATTGAGTTAACCAACGAACACGACGTTTTAGCTTGCATACAGTATAAACCAGCGCGCTTATCGCCTAATACAATAAGTTAAGAAAAGTAGAATCCTTTCAAGATGTTGCTTGGAACTGCTTCATAGCGACACTTATCGTTACTAATAACNATTGCATTTGTAATCATATTCATAATGCCATGAATGTTGCTTAACATAACGCAATTCACTTTTCATGCAAGCTTTTTTCAATTAATTTGCGCTAAGCTTTTTTCAATTAATTTGCGCTAAACTAGGCATCGATTGGACTTCTGCACCTTAAGTACCAATCAAACTTTTCGTGCTGCAAAAACTTCTGGAAGTATAGCGGGAGTTTATTCGCACACAACACCTGGCTTCAAGCATTGCGATACTTCCCGATTGTGCTTTTGTTTAGGTTGTGATGGCCAATGCACGCTCCATGGTTAATCTTGTCCGCTTGTTTATGAAACCGCACCTGCTAGCGTTGTTGTAAGGTAACTGTCTTGACTTGCTTCGTTGTGCTTCCTTCTGCAAGTTGTCTGGATGCATGAGGAATATAACAGCGTTGTGTCAACTCCTATTAAGGCCGATAATATTGGCCGTTTGGGCCAATACCGATATATTGGTAAAGCCCAAATATCGGCTGATATATCAGTTGATCTCTAATTGTTAGTATAGGACACATATATATCATGTTCTTTTGTGAAAACCAAATGATGATGTTGATTTACCTTGCAGAAATCTTCCTTCAAAAGCTGGCGTTGCAAACTTTGTAGTCATTGGGATGATTTGTATTAGAATTGAAGTCAACAAAGGTATAGCAATCCAACCACAAAATCCATTTGGCCTTTTTTATGTTAGTAACATTTCCACTGTGTTGCAAAACTTCCATATGCCAGTAAATCCAGGTCATAAAATCATACACATTTTTTTCTACCAAGAGATTTGGTAGCAACTGATGGTAACATGCATTCCAGCTTCCAATCTGCATACACAGAAAACAGACCTCACTTCACATATATTTCAAGCACAAGGAATTCATAAATTGTAGTCGCACCCATTTGGTCCTTCAATGATATTGATTAGACTGGCAAACACACATAGATTGTTTCCACTCAAGATTCTAAACTACTACAAAAACATTTATTTAAAAGTACATTGAATATAATTACTGTATGTGCAAGTAAGCAAATGTATTGTTTCTTTGCGACAAAATAATGGTTCACACAGTCACTAGTAGACATAGACCAATAAATGGGCTGATATTTGGGTTTTACTAGGGTTACCATATCTGAAGAGGCAAAATTCCTGACAGTCTCAATGCCTACTTTTCGCAACAACAAGCAAGCGCTATATAGTGCTTTACAGTATTTTCTTACAACTACCAAACCACCACAAAACAGCATCACTATCATAGAAGAAACACATCACAGAATTGTTGCACAATAGGCTACAAGCAATAAACTACAAAAAACAAATGCTTTTTCGTTCCCAGTCCTGAGCCTGACCATATTCATATTTTTCAGAGGATTTAATGATGAGATCCTCTGCATGTGCCCAATTCTGTTGTAAAATGTGAGGGGGACAGCTTGGTGTGAAACCAATATAATAATCATCGTGTTGATGCACAAGTAAAGTTTCATAATACAGATTACCAATTTTGTTTTTCAGCTTCAGGAATGTTTTGAAATCAACACTGATCATTCTTTGCTTTATCCTTACAGATGATTTACAAATTAATTATGTGTTACAAGACACGGTACTATAATTCAGCAATTGCAATATGATCAGCATTTCAAACTTTGACAAACATATAGCATGATTACATATAATGGCATCTGCTGTTATATGTAAAAGTCACAAACTTGGCAATAGTAATGGCAACATCCAAGATTTGCCAACAGCTTAATTCTGTTAGGCTATTATAATAATAGTAATAATAATTATTGACACTTCTATTCAGGGGCGGCTGGTCTAGACGGGCTGCAGCCCTCCCTGAAAAATTTAAGGCAAAAGATTCCGTCAAATGGCCAAACTCGTCTAAACCTTGGATTTAATTACAAAATTTCACAACACGATCATTTTCGGTACTTCTGGCACCATTTTGGCTCAACCTTTCCTAGGAATCCAACAAAATAATATTTTGCTCTTTTCCAACAACACCACTTATGTGATGACGTTTTCAGCACACTTGCCGATGAATTTGGCAATTTCGGGGCTGTCTTTGGCACAGCCCTAAAGGAAAGAAACTAAACAATTGGCTACAAGAAACATGGTGGTTCATCTGCCCATAGCAAAGTATATTTGTTATTTTGACGATGAATTCTTAAAGAAAAAATGGAAGAAATATGATTTTGACTGTTTTTTACTATTTGATTTTCTTGGATATTGAATTTTATAATTGAGTTTAACAATGCTTTTACTAGTACTTTGGTGATATTGGCGGCATCAGATTCAAATCTGGTCACCAATCTCAGGCTGCGAAAATACAGCCCTTCATTTATCTGCACCAGTGCAGCTTGCAACAGTGGGTTAAGGCTAAGCTGATGAGCTGTCTAGGGTTGGCGATTGAAGATGTACGGCAAGAGTTGGTCACTTGTAGATATCATCATTCTTGGACAACAAAATGTGTGACTGACTTGAAACGTACTGTAAAATGTGAAAACTTCAAATGAGAAATCTGGCAAGCCTATAATAAGCATTCAAGTAGACCTTTTATTTTTGGTGAGGTAAACATTGCAGCTGTAATTGATTCAGGATACAAACTTTTACAGGAAAAGCACAACAATCCAGTTAAAAAAAAGGCAGTGGCTATAGATAGGCCTGTGGATGTTGAAAATTGAAAAGTGATTAAATATGCCACTTGTGACGTAACAGTTACGCATGATGAGAGTGCAGTAGTAGGCTTGGTAGAAATGAAATAAATGTTAAAGATAAAGGTAACCTTAACCCTAACCGTACGCCTAACCTAACCCTAATCCAAACGTAATGCTAACCTAACACCAACCCTAAGTGAAACTAAGCTAAGCTAACCCTAAGCTAAGCTAACTCTAACCCAATCCTAAGCTAAGCTAACAATAACTTAAGCCTAATCCAAGCTAAGCTAACCCTAAGCTAAACAAATGCTGACCTAAACCTAACCCTAACCTAACAGTAGGCTATCCTATCCCTAACTTAACACTAACCCGTAAACGTAAGCCTGAAAAAAAGTAAAGCAAAAAAACAAACTGAAAGTCGAAAGAAAAAAACAAAACGAAAGTCGGCAAGGTAAGATTCAAACCTGAAACTTTAGCCGTGCAAGGTGTAGCGCCTAACCATTACACTATGCGATCCATGCAGTTTGACTGACAAGTTGACCCTTTTCTTATTTGAATTGCGTCAGGACAGGCGTATCCCTAGTCACTTCCTTAAAAAAAAAACAGAAATTTTGTGCAAAATCATAAAGTGCTTTAAACTTCGTTTTAAAATTTGTACTTCATTTGAAAGAACACGTTTAAAGTACCAGGTCAAAGGAAGTGGCTCTAGCCTATAATAGGTCTGCTGCCATGACATGGTTTGAATAAAATGCTAAACTTTGTCTTGTTAATAATAATGCCTTAGTAGTCGAGCTGATTGTTCCAAGTTTAATATGCGAACAAGGCTGGGTTCGACTCTCGCCTTTGCAGCATTGGTGGCAGTGGTTGTGCATCATACTTTTGGTGGGACCAGTTTAATTCTGTTGTGTTTGTGTTTAAGCTTTAGGGCAGGGTTTCTCAACCTGGGGTGCTGAAATCAATTTTAGGGAGTGCTGGGAAAGGTCACATATGTGGCAGTCAAAAGTAAAAGGAATATGATGGACTGCACTTGTCTTTACTTTATTCTTATAGTAACCAGGTGTTAGCAATGGTAGGGGGTGCTGGGCTGCTTAAGCCTGACCAAAAAGGGTGCTGGGTCAGAAAAAGGTTAGGAAACGCTGCTGTAGGGTTTGGGTGCATTAGACTGAAGTGAATGTTTTGATGTATCAATAATGACAACTGAAAATTGCGAGTTTGATAAGATTAGGACTGCTGGAGTGACTGGGAAATGCCACTAATCATAAAAACAGCCAGGGCGACAATCCTATACATAGGCGTACAGGAAGGCATGTTACTGGGGGGGCAGAAAAAATTTGCTCTGAAAATCACAATTTGCCCTGAAACTAACTTTTTAGTTTAACCCGAATGGCACCTGAAACCTGATGTAAATCTGTTCTATACAGTTGAATTCATGTATAACGGCTTCCTCTGTAACATTAGATCACCCATAACATTGCAATTTGTTTGGTCGCGATGGTATCTTTTATATCTATGCATTTCAATTCACTTATAATGTCAATTTGGCAATAACGTTCTTTGTACAATCCCCTAGAGATGCTGTTATAAGCAAATTCTGTAGTTACCTTGCTTGTTAACTGAAGGGGTTAAAGACTGAAGTTCCTTGCGTGTTGTGTTCTCCCATACAAGAAATTTTACGGTAATGGGTTTTACTGATGTAAATATGCATGCGACTTCGATGACGCAACGCAATGTTTTAAAAGCGACGGTTCCAGATCGTATGGTGTGACTCCCTAAACCTGCCTGTGTTATTGTTTAATTTGCGCTTAAGCAGGCACTTACGCTGGGTTTACACTAGGGAGTTTTGACACGGCAGTCTTGTTTATTTAACGTCGCCGTGTGCTCTGCTACGGTGCATTGTTAAGTCATGCAAATTGAGGCGGGTCCGATCATGCGAAATGTGAAATGTGAAAATTACGCGCGGAAATGAGCTGCCGGACGAAAGCTTCTGGTCTAGTGACGACACGGGTTCGTCGTCAACGCCGCCAAATAACAGAGGTGCCACATAACAGAGGTGCCAAATAACAGAGGTACCAAACAGCAGGGGTGCCAGAGAGCAGATGGTGGAAAAAAATAGTAGTTCAAGCCAGAGGTGGTCGGAGTCACTTTTTCAGACACCGATTCCGCTCCTGTTTCAAAATTTTTGAATCC
>JGI24021J15306_10010830_pt1 | contig 11339 bp, 6 predicted proteins | sample Ectturendosymbi1_FD_15306 | JGI IMG/M metagenome (IMG submission 15306)
TTTCATTGCAGTTTTGGCTGTCCAGTCATGCTGACGCTTCGAGGTTATACAGACGATCGTCCTTTGATTGGTTGGCTGCTATTTATGTTTATATCAATTCACGATTTATACATGGAGACTATGGATACTCACATTCAAGTGAAACCAAGTTATCGTGTCACTATTGGTAAATGTCAAATGGCAACAACTTACAGCTTTTTTTGCTCCAACCGACAATATTAGTCGGTTGCTTTGTGGAACAGTGAGCCATGTAATGTTTAATCTTCTAACCATTTTAAATAAAAAGATGCGCTTAGTTATGGACATCGTGGTTAAAAACAAGAAGACACTCTAATTTGCTGGAGGCTTCAGCACGACCCTCGAAACTCCTTCGTCGTTGCTCGCCCACTACCTTCTGCAGTAATCAGTATAGGTAGCAATGTGCAAAGGTGGTTGATGCTTGGCCTTTGAAAAGGTGTATTAAAATCATGGATGGTGGGCTAAATTTTGTTCAGTGTTTTTGTCAGTCATGCACCGAATACATTGTATGTGTATTTCCAAAAATGCAAAAAAAAACATTTTAAAGGCATAAAAAATAGTAGTTTTGCTGGGTTACCCACAAAAAAGTGTTCCTTTACAAACCGAAAAAGCCGTATGTGGCCTGCAAAGGATTTTCGTGCGGCCCACGGTACGTTTTCGTAATTTTCAAATAATTGACGTTAGTTTATTCACCGGTGTTTGTGCACACCCAGCAAGTGAACTAGTTCTTTTTTAACATACACAGAGACGGCCAGAAATATTTGCCATCAAATCATCATACTTTTCGCAGGAAATAAGATGTAAAAGCTGTTTCAAGTAAGGTTCAGATACCGCCGTTGTTGTATCAGTACTATAATGCGGCCATCGGGTGGTCATAATGATGTCTTTACGTTACTTTATGAGTCCTCATCCGGCCCTTGGAGCAATTTGAGTTTGAGATCACTGTTCTACAAGATCATCATGCTTTCTAGACAGCCCATGCCTTCGCTAAAACACCGGCCCTGTTTGCAACAACCATGGGGAAGTTGTTTACCGCTTGGTGATTGACTGGAAAAGGCAAAAAATAGTTCATGCCGTATGTAGGATTCGTATTAGTGATGCAAAGCAATGAACGCGTACCATGTAATTCTTCAGGGAAAAAAATACCTTCCCCACTCAACCGGGAATTTATGTGCGATGTCAACGAAACGCTAATTGTTTTCCACAAAATACCATTATATCGCTCTACCTGAGCATTGCCTGTTGCTTGATAAGGAGTCGATTACTGCTCGCAATACCGTCATTGAGCGGATCATTATTGAGACCGCTAGAGGGAAACCAGCTACCCAAAGCTGCGTGAATGCAAGCGGGACAGCGGCGTCACGAAAACACTTGGTCTAAACCAGTGGACGTCAACGTGGGCGAAATCGCCCCCCCAGGGGCGATTTTATGTGTTGTGGGGGCGGTTTCTGCAAGTTGAAACATATGAAATTGAATTCATTCAAAAAAATAAAAACAAAATTGTTACTTTGGATTCAAAACAATTGATGCACTTTCGACTCCATGTTGGTTCGTAACAAAGTTTATAAAACATATCAGGCTGGTCATGTAACAATCAGATTAACATCGTTCTGTGTAACACTTCATTGCACCAACCAAGACCACTGAGATTGTCACTGGTTGGGAGTCAAGCATTGTGGCTCTCACAAACAATATGAATGTGCACTGTGCAGGATTTTGTTGAGTCTAATGTTCAAAATAAGATGAACGAGTAGAGAAACTGTTGCACTGAGTAGTTTATTAGGTTGTTTAACCCAAGCGTTGCATGATCAATGTCAAAAAAGGACATCAAGCAATGACATTTGTCAACCTGTATCCATCAGCACGCGGGCTTTTGCACGTTTCGTGGATAGTATGCGTTATATGGTGCTATTACACTGATTTTAGCCGATAGCAACCAATACTGATACAGCTATTGGAAAATACCCAATCGGTCAAACTCCATTTTTCAAGAGTAAACCTTCAGCTTTTTTGAAGACTGTAAAAATGGCCCAACAATCACAGTATTGCTACGACTATATCATCGCATCGACTTTCACGGCGATAGCGAATAGTAATTGCAAGTTGCCGTCAAGTTTAACCCAGTTAATTTTCGTCGTGAACTGTCAAAAATCCTTCGAACCGTGTGTTGTTATTAGCAAAATTGCCTTGAAACAAGTCTTCATGCCCTTCGGCAGAGCATGTTTGTACAAGCAATACTACCGTAGACAAGCAAATACTATCAAATTGTAGGCTACGGAAAGATATTCTCTTCAGAAATTGATATGCAACTTAAATTGGAATTTTACTAAGTGCATTATTTCTTAGAGCTTAACAAAATGCCTCCGTTCACATTAAACACTGCACTGATTGTTTATTATTTGAAGTGGGTTGGTTTGCTAATGTTTAGCATAGGGCTATAGACCATGCTCACAAATAGGCCCGTAACCCGCTTGGGACACCAGGTGGGGCGAAGTGTTTTCCGAGTGGTGCTGTTTTTTTAAACTATGTCCAATAGTGTTAAACTATGTCCAACACACTTTTCCAGGGGGCGAAAATTGTGTAGGGGCGCTAAGCCCTCTGGGTTACGGACCTGCTCACAAGGCGCACGTTTATACACTATTTAAAATATTTTCAAACCAACAATTCTGCGAGCTTCATGAAAATGTAAAGAAAATAACATGAAAAATAAATGCATTGTCAAAAAAACGTTATTTCAATAAATGTTATCCGAGAATCCAGTGCCATTAAATATGCGCTTACGAATGCAGCCCAGATCTGCCTCTGTTGACAAAATGGTCGGGTATTTTTGCAAAACGCATCTGGGATCCCCAGCTTGAGGCTTTCTAAAGTAATTCTGTTGCGGAGATCACGCTGAACATTACATTGCGTAGAAAATGCTGGGTGAAATAGCGTTTTGCCAGCTAACTAGCGTAAGCGAATGTGATTCCACCATCCAGGAACGTCTCATCGACATCCGAAGCGATGATGAGGCCCGTGTTATGTTTCATACGCACGGATGATCAACTTTTTGAATTTAAGGGCAGTGAGCGTTTTACAGAACTTTCACGAAAAAAATAAAGCTATTATTACTGGTCGTATTTTCCTGAGCAAAGTTTCTGCCAAATACTGCACACGTGTAATAAATACCGCAATCGGCTTGACATGCATAAGACCGGTGGAAACGTCATAAGACCTAAGCTGGCCAACTTGCAAACTGCTTTGAAAAAGCTTGCAGATAAACAACATTGCGAGGTTCACATAAGTTGGAACCAGTTGTTTGTTTAGATATAAATAACAGTTATTCTACAATTGTATTTGCATTCGTTTTGTTTTTTCGTTTTGTTTTGTGACAAGTAGATTGCCCGTTTTTATTTCATTATCACTGAAATTATTTTCAAAACAAAATTATATTTTCAAGCAACACAAAAATTATTATAAGTAGGGGCGAATTTCAAACACAGTTCTAGGGCCGATTGTACAAAAAAACGTTGAAGACCACTGGTCTAAATTGATAACCGTTGACACTTGATAGCCGCTGACGGGAACATGTTAATGCATAAAAAACAAAACGGAAAGTGCGAGTACTCATCACTGGTTCCAAAAAACAAATTTTCAGGTATGTCACTGTAATGGTCATTTAAAATTAATGTTTAGGCGCCTAAATGCTTTGGTGGCCTTAATCGTCGCCCCTACCTGCGACACATGAAAATGTGGCTTAATTTCTGCACGCACTCCACAAAATAAACAAACGCGTTACGTATGGTTTGACGAAAAAGCAGTTCCTTAGAAAGCAGAAAATGCAATATGCGTGTTGCCCAAGGATGACAATGTCCTTGATGCAGTTCTTCCAAGATAATCGTGAAACGGTAGAACAAAATGCCTGCGTCAGTGTCCTGCGCTGTTCTCCCCAGCTTTCTACAGCAATCGGTCGGCGAGTTATCAAAGCTGAAAACTCCCGAGATACTTCAGCACTCCTTACAAACAAGTACGCCGCAAGAAACGAAACACTTTTGCGTTTTTTCACTCTAACCATGGGTCTCAAACACGCGGCCAGCGGGCCACATGTTGCCCACGAATGCATCTTGTTTGGTCTGCCGATACCTTTCGCAAATTTTCAAATAAATTATATGCCAGTTATTTTTTCAGCAGCCTTTGAAAGTTCTCTGCCGTCGAGTGAACGTGTACTTTTTAAACGAACGTCGGGTTGCCTCTAAATGATTTGCCAGTATCTTACGATAAGTTTTTCAGAAAATATGATGTAAAAGATGTTTCGCGAAAGGTTCAGCAACTGCGATTGTGGCGTAAGCGTCATAATGTGGCCTTTAAGAATTCATATTGCGGCCCTCGATGACATTATTGGAGAAATGTGAATTTGTGGGGGAGACCTGCTATAAAAAAAACTGTCTTCTGTTATGCAACTTACGTACCAGGTATGACAGTTTGTTTCAAACTCTGGTCGGTGTCATCTCCACAGTAACCCATTGCATTGCAAGCGGTAAGCAAGATATCGTAGGCTATGGTGTTGTTCAGCTGGTTGGTGAAGAAGAAAAGGTCTGCGAATCCGAAAACATGTTGTCACACAGTGAAAAACGTCTGTTAAGCTGAATAAAAACATTTAAATGCGAAACTAAAGATCACGTGAATTTTGGTATCGCCCATTGTATCAAACAATGCTGTGTATGAAATAGAATTTCGAAAGAAGATGTTTACAATTCAACAACGTGGATACGTTTATTGCAGTGTGCGTTTGTATTACGAAAAGCGGTGAGAACCGGTTAGCACTGCACTGTTTTTACATTGCTTTAGTTCAGGTTTTTAAGATGTTTTGGGGACCCGATTCGGATCCCTAGAATTGAAAATCGGGTCCCTAGAATCAGAGAAAATTATCATCGGGTCCCTAGAATCAGAGAAATCGGGTCCCTACAGATTCATACCGGGTACCTAACATTTTCCTTAAAAAACACTGCTTTAGTTCCCTGTTGGCCTTGCAAACTAGTTTTGAATTCATAAAATCAAAAGCATTATTATTTTTAGGTTTCACTTACTTCTACGTTGCAAAAAAAACTCACCTGTTGTGTTATATGTTTTGTTTTTTTCAGGACTGACTTTAGGAACTACCATGATGTTGTAAGAAACAGCTCCTTTGGGAGGTTGCCATGTTGAGTTAAACTGAAACCCATCATAGTCAAAAACAGCAAAGAAACTTGGCGGCAACGGCGCTGAAAAAAGAATTCCGTTTTTCCGTTTAGGATAGTATCTATGAAGAATGAAGTTTGCACCTCATCATGTTTATACTAAACGTCAAGAAAATATGTGTCCGGTTTCTTTTCACGTTAAGAATGATTGCAATATTTTTCGTAGAAAAATCAATCTGATTACGTTAAGATCATAGAGAAGTCTGTGGAGTGCCTCCAAAACTTGCAAGTTTGTCTTTTTCATTTCAGGTTTTTGTTTCAGAATTATTTTATCATCAAAAGAAGTCACAGTTGAATTTCAAAGAGATAAATTATTTGCAAGAACGTGATTGCAACTGTTAATTTATGTATTGCACTGCAGTACTGATGTCGATTGTAAGGCAGTTCTTGATGAGAATATAGAAATCAAAGTTAGTTAAACAGTTAATGTTTGACATAACTGGCATGATCTCAAATTATTAATTATTACATGAAAAATATTGGTTCATTTAACCGAAATCAATTTTGACGAAAAATCTTTAGGGTTCTTTATTTCACAAAGTTTTTATTCGTAAAGCAATCAAATGTCAAAATCGTACCTGTTATAATTTCAACAACTGTTGGCTCTCCAACTCCTGAAGGTCCAACCGGTTTTATACTGATTCGATATAACGTTCCAGGTTCAAGACTCGATATCAAGGCCGACGTTTTATCGATAAACTAGAAACAAAATTTATTATAAAAATATGTCGTGCTGTTGCAGGTTCAATTTCATTAATTTGCTCCTGGTTAAATTTTACTCAAAAACATTTTTAACCCAATTTTGAGTCAGCGACAAGACAAAACTGTAAAAATCTTTTCGGCATAATTGACGTTTCATCCCAGAACAAGACCTTTCCTTGCCCTGTTGTGCCATTTCCTGCTAATTAACAAGTTTAATTTTTTCATTTTTTAACACGATGTTTTCGGCCGTACTTTGCAACCATGGGCGCATTTCGGTGGGGACACGGGGTCCTGACGTCACTTTTTCAGGCAGTGGTGATGTGATATGTCCATCCACGTTTTTCTCTTTAGGGTTTGCATTTGGAAATGTTTCAAAAAAAGTGACGTTTCTCACTTTTCGTGTTATGAGATTTTCGTGTTGTATGTTACACATAGCCAAGTTGATGTTGAAAAAGATTTTGGTGTGGTATCACAACTTCTGATATTTTTATGAATTTTCGTTTCGACTAAATGATTTTTACCATTTTGCAAGTTTCTAGAGGCCGCGAAAGATTCCTGTTTCTGTCCAACATTTTGCTATGTGAGCCGTGTGGCATACTGTAAACATAGTCAATGTCTTGAAATAATTATAGTTTACAAGTTGCACATGCGAGACATTGCACAGTACGACCATGATTTGTTTCGTGCAGAAATGTAATTGGCTTTGCCTTGACATTGGTTGGCACGTATGCAGAAACAGACAGCGTGCATTTTCAAGATGCAAGTTTACAATGTTGCTGGAGAAACTTAAATTTTCAGGCAAATCTGTGCGAAATTTTTGCCAAAGACAAATATCATCACTATTGTGGAGACTTAGTTTTGGTATTGACAGTTTTGAAAAAGACTGTCTTCAATCAANAGTAAACAGGATATCAATCAAAATGTTGGAAAAGTATAGATTTAGCTATGTATTGAGGAATAGCTCAAAATTTAAGAATATGGTTGCCATCAACGATGTCGCAGGGTAGACTTAAACATGTGATGTTATGCCATAGGTGTAGCCAGGGGGCCCAGATGTCTATTCCCTCTCACGTTTTTAGCATATCTAGTCATTTTGTGCTTTGGGGAACGGCTTCTCAAACAAAAATACTGTTGATCGGCTAAAATTACACGTATCGGCCCACCCCCAATTTTTTGCCCACCCCGAGAAATTTTGGGCTGTTTACACCACTGTGGTATGCTACACGCAAAGAGAAAGGCTATAACTTTTAAAACCAATTTGTAGCTGGTATGATTATACACGCATTTAGAGGAAGCTTGCTGTTCATGAAGTCTAGCAAACTTATTATTTTATACGTGTGCAAACCAGCTACGGCAGTTTATTGATTAACAAAATTGTCAGTTGATAGCCTATCAGTGTTAAATGTCGGCTATTGTGCAATGTTGACATTACTCATTGCAAAGTTCGTGACTTTGCTTGTAAAAACAGATGCTGGTATCTGTGATCGGCTCCACGTTTGTCAAAGTTCAGAATTCTGATCATGTTACTGAACTATATGAACCACAACACAGTGACCGGTAACAGATTAGCTGTTAAATTGCAAATCATCTGTATGGATGAAAAAGCGTGATTGACGCTACTTTCAAAACACCAATCTTATAAGCGGAAAAATAAATTTCGCGTTTTATTTTCTGTACCAATTGTCGCACATTTTCCAGAAGAAAAAAATGGACGGTAGGGGTTCTTGAATGGGATGGTGGGAAAAGCAGTGATGAACTGATGGAACATTCTGACACTTAATACGTTTCTTCTAGAGACGTGGATCACAACCTGGCAGATTAGGAAAAAACATGCACCCGAAAAAAATGAAGCGGAAAAAAATACAAAAGGTAAAGCACCATCAACAATCATTTACCCAAAATGATCAGGCTGCTATCAAAACTGTTACACAAGTACTACTAAAACAGCCACAATAGGTGGCACATAAACTTGGACGAGATGCCACACAAATCATGTTACCATGAAAACATGGTTTTTATTAGTGCTTGCAAACACATACTGAAATAGTCGGTGGTGATAAAACTTGACGTTTTGTCCTTAACGCTGTTAATCGCGCAGTTAGGTTGTATGACGTTGCACGTTGAACCTCAGACCATCTGATTGTCACTGAGTCGTTTTTGACTGAAACAAACCGGATGCCACTGACTTTCTCAGACACTGAAACAGAACATCGCTTTGTTAGGGCACTATTCATAAGATTATAACATAGGTTTTGTTTCGTTCCAAGTTTTATTAGCAGCTAATCTTGCTTAAAAATGCGGCTAAAAATTGGGCATCTAATAAAATAAACGCTTAGTTTCATAAAAATGCTCACAGCTTGCAACTGATTTTTAAAATAAGATATTCCGAATCCTACTCATTAACATTGTGCTTTCAGTATTAGGTTCATAGAATACGCTTTCCACAAAATACAAAGCCATGTCAAAACTTTGTAGTTGTCAAACCATTGTTTTAAAGCTTTTATAGATGGTAGATACTAACAAANAGAAGTAAACGTGTTGCATCGTACTTGTGTATGTCACAAGGGGAAGAGAGTGAATTGCAAATCCCAAATTGGTGAAAGACGTGAGATTGATTTTATATNGAGTAGCAGAATCCAAGCCATCGAATGAAGCAAGGGTAGCTGAGACATTCTTNGCGATAATGATACTGTCATTTTGCAGAAGACGGACCTACAAACAAAATTAGCAAAGCTGTTGCTTACAATTCACCTTTACTTGTCTCCAGGAAAAAAACAGATGATAAATTAATATATTTAACTGGATCCGCAGTCACCGGTGGCGATATGGCGATAGGGTGTTTCAAGCTGCTCTACGAAGTCCCAATATATCTTTTTACAGAAGCAGAGAAGCAGTCAATGAGTCAACCATGCCCTTTTCTATTTTAGTGCGTCTCGTCCGGATCGATAGATGTGTTTGAAGTTATTTGAGATTTGAGGTCTTTTGTGGTTTCATGCATTAGTTGTCAAGAGTGCAATAGAGTTCAGCTGTAGAACTGCAAAAGTGTTTTGCTGGAAAACTGTAATTGCGTTTTTGCTGATATCTTGTAATATCTCATGTGATTTGAAGTATGGTGTTAGCACAGTAAAACTTTGTGCAAGTCTTCGAGTTCGTGTCTGTTGATTGAAATAGTTGCAGCCAAGTGTCTCTCTTGCCAGCTGTTGAAATGATACGTTGCGCGTGCACCTGATCATTAATTGTGATTCTCGCACGCCTGCTTAATTACGAGAGCCGTTCACTTCGTAGTCCAGCGCAATTGGTTTACCGCGGTCGCATAAATGTTTACTTGTTAATTGTTTGTCTTTGTAGTTTAGCTGTGTGCTTAGTTGTTTCTGTTGTGTTTTGAGAAACCGTGTTTGACGGATCAATCGCCGTTGAAGTTTGCTGCTTGTTGGATTTTGTGACAAAAAAGTTTGCGCTGATTGCCTTCCGTTTGCGATTGCCTTAGGAAACAAGAGACCACAGCTTCGGCGGTGCGCGGATTTCGTAAGGGTCATTCTTAGGTGAAAGTTTCGTCAGGCGTGCGTTTCTCAAATTTCTACGGGCTAGCTTGCCCCCCTGCTCGCAACTAAGATTTGCTGCAGCAAACAAACTGCGCTCTCACTGTCACGAAAAAAAGATGCGCTTTTACTGTCTTGCTATTAGGTTTGAAGGTGTTGATTCTGTCACAATAGTCACAATAGTCTTGCTATTGTGTTTGAAGGAATCCCCATAGGAATAACATTCCCATGGACAAGCCTGTAGATTACACAACAAGAAATCGTGCTGATTGCCTTCCGTTCGCAATTACTGTAGGTAACAAGAGACTTACAGTTCAGTTGATGCTAGGATCTCGTAAGGGTCAGGTTCCAGGCTGTCAGGGCGAGTTTCACGTGGCAGGGCGCGTTTCACAAATTTCTGCGGAATAGCTCCCCCACGGTTCGCGATTACAAGGCTAGCTGGCGCAACAGTTTTAAGTGGTCTGTGTGTTTAGAAATTTCAAGTGTTGTGCATTTGAACAGTTTCAAAAACTTGTGAAAGAAAGTGCTTGAAAGAAAACCTTCGAACAAATTGCTTTGCTGTTCTCGGTTGCAGAATTCGTTGACCACAGTTGACAGCTGTCGTCTGGTGTGAACGTTACTCCGGGAAACAATACCGTTAAAGGCCCCAATAAACGTTTGTGATCTTCGAGCTGCTGCTCAACTGAAGATTCTCGTGTTGTCTAGTGTCGTCTAGTCATTACTCTTCGTCTTGTTGCACTCTGGTTGAAGTTAGCCAGGTGTGATAGCGTCGTGTCCTTAGCAGGCCCGACCAGCCTGTGTGGTTTAGCCACATCACCCTACGTCTTGATGCGCTCTGGCTGTAACTAGCCAGGAGTGACCCGAAGTCCCTAGCTGGACCAATCAACCTGTGTAGCATTTAGCTTAGCCACAATTACTCTGTCTTCTGGGCTGTAAGTCAGCCAGATATTTAAGTGTTGTTTCCTTGAAAAGGTCGACAACCTGTGTGTGGTTCAGCCACGATTACCTCTAATTGCAGTGCGATGCGGTGTCATTCCCTTGGTGCCTTAGAAACGAACACCATGACGTGTGCACTGGACATATTCGGTGGCTTCGTGTTTCCAAGATGAGCAGAATGTTATAGAATCTTTGTTAAAATCACGTGCGTCGCCTGACGTCATAAAAACGATGTTGCAAGAAATGCATGACCTTTTGGATGGTCTCATAGTCCGGAAAAGAGACCCAGAATTGCGCTGTGCCGGCGATAAAAGGCGGTCAACGGTGCTTGCTAAACGGAACACGTTTTCTCGGCAAGCTACTATGTTTAGCAAGTGTGCACGCGAATGTTTAAATGCGCATGTGCGCAAAGCAGGCAATTCAGACAGATTGTGAAAATCGTGTGAAACAAACTAGAGTACTCCCCTATGCTGCCGGAACACAGTCTGTTACGTGTGCTTGTGGACCAAACAGTGACCGCAAAATTATTCACCGAAAGAAAATTAGTGCTCCCGATAATGTGCTGAACTGTCAAGAAAGACAATTGTCAAATGTGTATTTTGTTCGTGCTGGGAGCGCACGTCCGCATGAATTCCAAAGTGACAGACAGCCTAGCCGTTTAGAAATGACGGCCGCACCGCCGAATGTTGTTGTTCGAGAAAGGTCGAAGGTTTTCGCCGTGAATAAACTTGAAGAAATGCCGAGTTTGAATCGTGATGTTCGGGGCAACTTTAATCAAGTTGCCGAGATTAAACCCGTGGTAACACAACGGTACTGCGGTTAATTGGTCAGTGAAAATCGCTGTGGTGAATTACGTCAATAACCCAACTACCCGTTTGAAGCGCCCAGCTCTGTAGTCGATAAACAGCTGCGCGACTGCAACCAACGC
>JGI24021J15306_10010831_pt1 | contig 11339 bp, 6 predicted proteins | sample Ectturendosymbi1_FD_15306 | JGI IMG/M metagenome (IMG submission 15306)
CATCGAAAAAATGTATTTTTAATGTTAGCACTCTGCTATTTTTTCAGATATGTATGAAATAGACAAGGCACAGACAACCAGTCATAGTGCACAGTACCATTAAACAACGTTTACATTATGACAGTTCTTGATAAATTTGAAGTTTACGTGTTTGGGAAGTGAAAATGTTTCAAACTATTACTATGAAAAATTAACTTGAATTGAATGATTTTAAATTCCAAAAGTTTAATTAAAAAAGTTAAAAAAGTTAAATTCAAAAAGTTAAATTCAACGATTCTTCAATCTCCCTTATTTATGAGCATAAGACTTGTGTTAAGAAAACTTGGGCAAGCTTCTCCTTGTCAACTGGTGTATGGAATGCAGATACAAGCACTGCTGAACTCGCCGAGCCTACTGGGAGACTCAGGGTCTGCAGCTTGCAACACTTATTTTCTTTGCTAAGTTTTGATTGGTCAAGTCTATGACATCACAGAGCGTGGTTAAGATTGGATATGCTCAATCCAGAATGATTTTACTCACTCCATGATGTAACAGTCACTTTCGATTTAAAAAAAGAAGACATAAAACACTGCTTGAAAACATTGTTTTGGCTAAATCCAATTTTAAACAAAGCTGTTCGCGACCCATTCATAAAGCTTAGGCAACCCACATTTGGGTCGCGACCCATGGTTTCAGAAATGCTACTTTACGTTTTCATAGTAGGCTTGTGACTCCCTGCACATTTCAATTCATGGGACCTGTTTTTCTTTATTTTTTTCAAAACTTTCAGTTTCGGGATTAGCGTATATAGGTTAGCGGTACCTTAGCATTAGCTTAGCGTTAAGTTAGGATTAGGTTAGGGCTATGGTTAGGGTTACCTTTTGCGTTTGCTATGTTTCTACCAAACCAAGCCTACTGCATTCTCCTTGTGCGTTACTGTCACTCAAGCTATAGTTGGTGGTCAAACAAATTTCAAATTTAAAGATCCACAGGCAGTGCTATAGCGACTGCCTTTGGTGCCATGAATTGAAATGTGCAACCACTAGTAGTGACTAAGCTACTATCAAAGTAAGTCACCAAGGTGAGAGCTGAACTAAAAACCATTTGCACAGCAGATGTAAACACATCTGCCAAGCTTTTATGACAGTGCCGCTGAAGTGACAAAGCCAGCGCTTTATTTGAACCACATACATGTGCAATAGACCTATATCCACTTCAGTAAATGTCTATGTTATGTGGCAGGTATGCAAGTTTCCCAAGCCATATTTTATCAGCTACTAATGAAATTAAGACTAACTATGTGTTTTCGGAGGAAAACTGAAAGCTCTTGATGTTAAAACATGCATTGACATTCTACAACTTTTCCTTGCCGTTAAAACACACATTCTACAAATTCTACAACTTTTCCTTTTCTGCACAACTGTGTGGATCATCCTGCAAACATCCCCCTTCAATTGCGTTGTTAGTTATCTTTCTCACATGGGGTTTTCAATGTGTCTTTAATGTTAGCTTGTTTAGGGACACCTGACTTGATAACCGTACTGTTTTTTTCAGTATCCTGGCAGAGTGTTTACTATATGAAAAGGCAAATGCAACACTTTCCTTATCGCCAATAAACTTACTGCTGCTACTTGCTATGGGCATCAAACTTCTGTATGGTGCAAAAGGCGGATGAGCTTTAATGCAGTTTTCAATCTTGACAAATAGAAATGGAGACAGGACTTTAGACTAGAAGATAAGGTACAATGTGAAGTTGCTCAAGTTAACTAAAAAAACCTTGTTCGAAATCATTTTTAATTATTTAGAACTCTATCCATTAGAACTTGACCAGAATTTCAAAATTATAACTAAATTCAACTAACAAGAACTAATAAGCAACCAATTTTGGCTAAAGGCAAAGTTTGTAATAAAACTAAATGGAGATATCTGTAAAAGACCATGGTGATGTAAATGCTTCCTATGCTGTGCATGAAAGCAAATGAATCCCCATGTTGATGACGAAGCACTTGAAATTGGTTGAAAATTTTACTCAAAAACTAACAAACACCAAACATTGAAAAGTTCATTGCTGCACAGATTGAGATAGTCAAACATTATTTTACAACAGCTTGGCAAATGCTGAATGATAACCACAATGACACAGGCTCCAGGTTCTAAAAATAATCAGAAACCAAGAATACTGGAATAACCAATCTTGAAGCTAAAAAATTGAATATATCATTAAAACATGATCTTCATGTAATTAAAACATGGTTTAATATGATTCAACAGCACTTTTTAATACTGCCATAGCAGTAAGTACCACTATAAAAATCATATGTCACAAAAAATACCTCACACTGCCAAATGAAAAGCTAGTATAAACAAAACAAGAAAAGAGAACCATTAACAAAATAACACCTCAAACTTTCAAATGAAAAATCAGTACAACTTAATAACATGGAACAATAGTTGCAATCATAAAACATTCACAGTAAGAAAGGAAAGTGGCTACAGAACCTCCATGGATCTTATTTCGAACCTTATTCCACTGCACTGCCTCGGATGACGTGGTTTGGATAAAACGGTCAGTTTGGTACTCAATCATTGTCATCCTGGTAGCATAGTGGATGTCATAAGTCTGCTACACCAATGGTTTTCGGTTCGTCTCTCACCTTGCCAATTTTTGTTTTTGGTAGTAGTGGTTGCACGTTTCAAATCATTAGATTAGTTTATCTTTTTTTTTTCAAAACTTTTCAAACTTCAGGTTTAGGGGTTAGCATTAGCTTAGCATTAGCATTGGTTCAGCATTGGAGTTAGGGCTGCAGTAAGGGTTAAGGTTAGGTTTAGGGTTTACCTTTTCCGTTTTGTATGTTTCCACTAAGCCTACTGCATTCTTGTCACTCTAGTCATATTTTTGATTTTTCTTTAGCCCTATAGTTCTTCATCTGCTGTCTTTGCTTTTCCAAATATTTTTCATATTTTCCTTCTTTATTAATTGTTTGAATATACTTAACTGAAGATTTAGCTATTTTGATACTACTATCTAAAACAATGTGGTCCAACTACACACCCGCGGGCTGCATGTGGCCTGCCACAATGTGTTTTCAATCAATGCCCGTGGACAGGGCCAGATTTTCTGGTAGGCTATATGCTAGGCTTAAGCCTAGGGCCTCACGATCCAAGGGGGCTTCCAACAAACTGCGGTGCGCATGGAGTCAACGGACGGTATATGATCATTTAGATTAAACTTTGTCAAAAATATATATCTTATTTATTATTCACGAAATTTAGTTTTATTCAACTTTTGTGGTGATAACATCAGAGTCTTCCAACAAGTTTCCATGAATCTCAATACAGATGAATCCGGTTAATCGCATAGCCAATTTGCCAAGCTTTTTTATGCGTGTAACCAGAATATGCAATTATCCGTATCAAACAAATATCTGCAAGTTTATCGCCCTACTCGACTTCTGTCCACATGCTTGCTATCTGACACTGTTGGTATGTTATAGCTTGACACTGAACGCGGAGATTTCTAGAACTGTGGGTTACAAAAGTGCTTCTAGATGTTCTGAAATTCACTTGCTCCTGATACATTATTTTAAATTATAAAATTCTTCAGGACTTAGCAAACCAGCAGTCATCAGTTGAAACGTAAATTCGTAGTTGTTGCGGGCCTATATGTTGCACTGCGTGTGTGACACAATAATCACCTGTATCAGTCGTGGAATGCAGTTTTCCAATTTGGGCGGCTTTCCTGCACAATTGGGCTGTTTTTTTCATTGCGTTGCGGGAAATTTTTTCGCTGTTGCGGGTTGTGGTTTTTTGGGCTAGTTTTATCAAAGTTTATGTGATTTTTTGGGCTGTTTTTGCAAAATATTTTTTCTATCATAGCATTTAGTTTTTGTCGATTTTACTGAGGTAGTGAGAATTGTTTTGACTTGAAGCAATGTGATGCCATTTTTTCAGTTCGTTTCTGTTTTCTTGATGTAAGAACCAAGATACCAAGCCTCAAGGTCGCATGGACAACAGTGTTGATCGTATTCTGACTGGACAAGGAGGTGTTTTGCTGTGGTCACATCATACCAGGGGCGGATCCAGCCAGGAAGTTTAGGGGGGCGATTACAGTAATATTTGGCAGTCAAGTCTCATAACAGTTTCGCTGCTATGAGAGAGATGAAGTATACTTTGCAAAACTGCTGTGACAAAACAATTTAAACAATGGATGACAAATAGCCTTACATCGCGAATGTTGTTTTCTGAATTGTACAAAACCATGGTGAACAAAGTTACTTTTTTAGGTTTTAGGGGGTGCTATCGCCCCTCCCTAGTTCCGTCCCTGCGTCATAAGTCCATTACTGTGGTTGGTAATCGATACAAGTAAAGCTTATACACATGCAAGACGTAGTTGCAATAGCCTATTATATACCACAGAAAAAATAGCCATAGCACAACTCGCTATGTTTGTTTGTGCGGAGAGAGTGACAGCATTACTAATGCTTTTGCTGTAGATGGGAGTGCGCGCCACTGTTAATTTAGTTAAACAGCAGTGTACAAGTATCGGAGTATGATCAAGGACTTGATGTAAGCAGTGGTTCTTATCCTTTTCTCTACCACGTCTCCCTTAAGTAATTGTCCTTTGTTTCAATTCAAGCTCCTATGTATTGGTATATTTATTGATAAAACTTTCCATATTGTAGGGCGCATAAGGGCTTGCGTCCCCCTGAAAATTTTTTGACGCCCCCGTGGAGAAAGTATCCGCCATTTAAGAACCACTGACATGAAGCTTTTTCGGGTTAATGGGCCCGCTAAACAAGTGGTACACCTATTGTGAAAATGAGAAAAGGATGTCAAGTTGAATGGTTGGATAAAAAAAAAACATAAAAAAAAACTTATTTTAAATATGGCTGATGTGAAAGAAGACCACATTACAATAACTTTAATTTTCAAGAATCATTTTACAACTGCTAAACGCATTAAAAAATGCAGCTCCATTTCCATCTAAGCGTAGTCTTTTTCATGCTGGCTAGCCTATAGCAGGGCCATAATAGCATATGTGGTGTGGTAAATCTGAAGATTTATCCTATAAATCGCTGGGCATATTGCTGGCCATTCTAGTATAAATGATGCAAGCCTACATCACCCTTATGAATTACTGGGCAGTGTATAAGATCAAACATATTCTATTTTAGTTTGACAAATCGAAGTTGTGTTTTCAAATTGCAAAAGATAAAGAAAACAAAAAACTTTATATTCCCTAAAGCACATGCTTGATATACTATAGTATGCATCTGGGTTTGCTGTTAGCATTTTATTTCAACTGCAATGTGTGGTGATATTAATGACAGTTTGATTGTCGTTACGATCCTACTAGCTGTTGTTATTTTGTATCTTTGAGGTTGCTTTGCAAGAAAGATCAGTAGTGTGTTGCACAAAGAATGCAACTGCAGTAAGTTAATGGTGATTACTTTCACTGCAAACTGCTAATTTTATTGCAAATTTTGGGCTGTAATTTGGGCTTGTTTTAGGAGGACATTGGGCTGTTTTTTTTTACCAGCATCTGGCTACACTTGTGGAAGGTTTCCCGCACTTGCCGTCATTTTTCTGCTTGCTTTGAACTGTGCAATGCAGTTGTGAGCATGTTTATGTCTCACAGCTGTCGTGTACGAAGATTTGTAGAACTGTGGGTGATAGAAATGCTTCTAGAAGTTCTAAAATTTCTTGGTCCTGATACAGCTGGGTGCTGTACGTAAAGACTTAACTGATTTGTTAGCTTGTGGCATCATGAAGCTTTCATAATCCCAATGGCAGTTTTTATGCATCGTTCGGTTAGGGCATTCACCAAATGAATCTTGTAATGTGAAAAAACAGAGTGAAGTCAAATGAGTAACAAAGTTGAAACAGTGCATTGTCCATGGCAAAACACATGGTATAATTCCGCATTCTCAAATGCTAAACACGGCATAATTCCCCATTTGACGACTGTTAGTTTTCTGCTAGACACGGCATAATTCCGCAATTTAAACTGTGGCAGTGCTTTGGAAAAGTAACAGTCGTCATGTGGAACTAAAATTCCAAGTTGGTGTACAGTAGCGCCATTGCACCATTTTCTGTTCTGTAAAGAATTTAACACATCTTGTGCAAAGGACTTAAGCATAGTTGCATGCATCGGGTCCTTATCCAATGCCATAAAATTAATTTCAAAAGTGCTGCTTTCGAGACAAAGCTTTGCACCCGCAGGGACGTAACACAACCAGACAGCCCTGTATACAATGCGCTGAAGCCTGGAAGTTGAATGTGCGGTGTTGAATTTGGCACGTCGCTGAAGGGAGTCGTTTTGGCAACAGTTGCTTGATTGGATTAATGGCACTGCAGGTTTTCACACTATCTGAGCAGTGCGCTTTACACTCTTTTAAAGTTAACTACGCGATTGAGCGTTGTAAGTTTAGAAATGTATGGTACATTTCTATGCGAATAACCGGTTTATGCAAGTAACCGGTATGTGATTAACCGCACTATTTTCTTCACGTGTGAATGGCTATGGTTTTCAGGTTCTAGAATCCTATGCGATAAAGTGGTTTATGCGTTTAACTGGTATGCAATTAGCCGAAGTCATCTGTATAAAACATTTTTTTAACAAAACCGATTGTGACTAACACGACAAACTCTTTCACTATAGGGTCATTCTATGTCAACTGAACCCAAAAGAAATGGAAAAGTCAACCCACCATCTCAGATTTTCCTCAAATTTAATAAGCAAATAGAACTTTTCGTGCTGATTCCAAAAAAACTATTTTTTTTGAAATTTGGTGCAGGTTTTGTAAGGTTATGGACCACACAAAATGACTATTTTTGGGGATCAATGAAGCGTAAAGAATAGCAAGATAATCATCAACTAACTGTAAATCTAAATCATTCTCACTGTAATCATTTAATTGCTGTAAAAAATTGACTAGTAGTTGTCTCAAGTATCTTATCTTCACTTGTGAAGAAAATTTTCAAAAAATCCATGTGCTTGCTCTAATTTTGGGGTAAAGAAAATGGGTAGTCACCAAAATGACTCATGCGTGACATACATTTTGAATGGTAATAACTCGACAAGCACACATGCTATTGTCATGTGCAATACATCATCTGAAAGCTCTCACTGAGGAGATTTTAGTCTTGAAATATCCTCATTGCTTATTTTGTTTCTTTTGAATATACATCCCACAAAGGTTTTGCCTAAGATTTCAATGTAATTGCACTTTAACCCTTTTAGTCCCATGTGCACCACTTTTTTGCTGAACTTTGCACAACCGTAACTCACCAGGCAATTGAGTAAGAGAGCTGTTCAAATCCTCTTAAAGATGTGGGAAGTCTTGTAGTTCATATTTTTTGAAAATTTGGAAAAGGTAGGGGTTTGTTTCTTTTGTGGGTGACGCCATAATGGGGGTAGGTTCACGCATTTTGGCCGAGGTCATCGGGCCCTAGGCAATAAACCAATGACCCAATTTTTTGACTCAAAGTTTTATTGGAAACTAGGCTATAATTCAAGTCATTAGAGCCTTGATCAGCTTTTTAGCATTTCTGGATCTAAAATTATGGCTCTAAAACCCAAATTTTGATGAAAAATCAAGTCTCGCAAAATTAGTCAAATATTTTGTTATATATAGGCCATGACTTTTGAATCCAAAACCTTAGGAAGTAACGCAATGTCTCAAAAGACCCAGATTTTAGGCTAGTTTCCAGTAAAAACATGAGCAAAATACTACCACCTAGCAGTTCGGGTCCAGGGCCAGATGAAGTGTGCCAAAAAGGCCTGAAACTGCTCCACTTATGATGTCACTCACAAAAAATCTGAAACCCAAAACCAAAAAATATTTTTTTCATTGCAAGCTCAAAGACTTGCCAAGTCTTTTGAGGGTTTGAACAGTTCTGTAACACAATTGCTTAGTGAGTTTTAAAGTTGCTAAGACACATGAAAACCGGTGATTTAGGCCTACACTACCGGCAGTGAAGGTGTTAAGGATACAACGTATCACTGCCTTGTCGTAACCTTGCTTTCAGCGCAGTTCTCTACATTGCTGCAGTTTTAAATCTTTGGATGTTGTTGCCAGTTATTAGCTCTCATTGACTTGTCCACATTATTGCTTTGTTAGTGGCCATGGAGTTCTGTAGCAAACACTATCTTCTGTTGTTTTGTGGCTCCCTCATATCACAAGCATTCTCTATGACTTGAATAACTGTCAAATCAACATGTCTTGTATGAGCTTTGAACTTTATTGATCTGTCTGGATATCATGTATGCCATTGTGCTGTGCACGTAACAAGCTCTATGCATCTACCTTGCGATAAAATCTGCAGCTAGTCACATGCCAAGTGTAACAATGATTTATTTGTGTGCTTTTCTAAACTCTGTCAAGTTCATGGAAGTAATTGTAATTTGGTCAAATTTTTTTATAAATCAAGTATTACTATTGCACAAGAACAAAAATCTCAATATAATTACAATCACACGAAAGTGTGTAAAAGTATGTAATTAATTACATCCAATTGCAATTGATCAACTGTGTCACGCACGTAGGTGAGATGAGTGACACAATGGAGCTTATGAAGCAGAGTGACATGCAGCAACCATGACATGAGACTAAGGCATGTAGCAGAGTTTTAAAAAAAGTTTATCAACACAGATCATGAAGAAGAAGCACAGTTACCCATGGACCACTATGGAGCATCACAGGTGCATTAAGGCTCTTAGAGCACACAGCGTGCCTAAACGAGTTGCAGAAAAAGTATTACAGCACATATGAAGAAAAAAAGAATAAAGACATTACAGCTCATAAATTTGTCACAGATCAAACGATAAAAACAAAAAGCAATCGAAGGCAAGTTTGAAGAAATGTTATACACAAGTATAATTTACATAACACAGATGATAATGGGCAAGCAGTAGGTGAAGAGTTAGGGATATGCAGTTGAATAAGTGATACATGGACATAGTTAAGAGAAATGAAAGACACTGGAGGTTATGAAGCAGAAAGCAATGTAGCAACCATGACATTATGGAACTAAATGTTTATTGTAACAGGTGCAATGAACATTTTTATCAACATAGATCATGAAGAAGAAATGCAATTACCCATGAACCATTGTGAAGTACCACAGTACAGTTGCATACATGTTCCGCATGGCATAAAGCATACCTGAATGAGGTAGAAAAACCAAGGGTGGAAACAGATCATAAAAGGTTTAACAATAAAAATTAATCCGAGAAGTGTTGGGTACATGAAAAACAAAATATGCTAAGTTGTTGAGTGGAGTATAAGTCTAGAAACAATAGCAATTCATTCACAATGCTTTGACATATCAGGGGTGGCCAAACCTGCTCTATGTATGAGCTGCATATCATAAAACCTGAGTTGCAAAGAGCCGCACATAAAAATCTAAAAACACAAATTTATTTGCAATCTACACTTCTGTGACATCATGATGCTTTTTGGAAAGACTTCCAAAAGTACTACTGTTAGCAATGCTTGCTACCACAGTACCATTTTACAATATTTCTACACTTTGCAATAGAAGTAAAAAATCAAAAATGAATATTATTTTTCTGAAATCTCAAAGAGCCCCATGCAAAGGTTTGAAGAGTCGCATGAGCTGCAATTTGGCCACCCCTAACATATATCAATCTACTGTGTGCCACATGTCAGAGTCATGACATTAACTTCAAATAATTATGGACCTAGGAATTACCCTGAAGTCAATGTCTGTGAGATCCTGGAAGTCAGCATCACTCCTTTTGCCTCAAAAGCCATGTATTGTAGCAAGGGTGATCCTTAAAAGTATTAATCTGAGCTTTGTTGTAATGTAGGTCACAAAAGATGTGTAGGGCTCCTTGCAGTTTTTAGATATTTCTTCAGCTCAAAGTTTTAAACATGTCTTGGTCTAAAATGCTACGTTTTCAACTACATCACGGGTCTAAACAAATGCAAAAATTGTTTCATGCTCTATCACCAGTAATTTACTTCAACTGCAATCCTGGTGCATTTTCAAACGCTTTTAAAACTTAAAACCAACATTGATCTGGTATATGTAATGCTTCCTTTGAAAAGTGGGAACCATTCATAAGATAAAGATTCTTAGCAGTTTAGAATGATTTGTTAGAGACAAAGAAAAAAATTACCTTTTCAACAAAAAAACACAACAACTTTGAAATTCTTAAGGCGTAAAATGGTTACAGGGTTTCAACAATTAGTGTGAATGATTACAAAAGCATTGATGTCCGTCTTTGCATTGTTGTTATTTACAGAAATACTATGTTTATAGGATAAAAGGCGATCGTTTCAATGCAAATTTATAGCAATTGATAAAAATCTGATTTTGTAATGACTCAGCTCTTCAAAGTTGTTCCTTTTCAGCAGTGCTGCTTCATGTAATGTATTTGTTTCATTTTTGCTTTTCTGTTATGAAATATACTGCCAAAAAACAAAAATATGCTTATATTTTTTTAAAACTCAAAATTCCATGTACACAGGCCCAAACGACCAGTGTACCCAATTCGGCACATGAATGAACCCATTCCCGCAATAAAGCTTAGAATAGGAAAATAACACACAATTTAGTTTTTAGGTTCATATTTGATAACATTGGCCAATAAAAAGAACATATTGTTCTTGTTGCCAAAGACGTTTCAACTGTTTTAACCTAATGTTAGAGCACTGACTTCAAAACTGCAGTCAGGTTTTCTCTATCAGGTCTAGTTTTCCTGAGTATGATGCACCCACTATAGTGACAAAATAAGCTTAGGCGGTGTTTACTACAAAGGCACTCCAAGCACAGGATTCTTTTTCATTCAGGGAATTTGGAAAGTCACAATAATTTAGTAGTGTTCTTATCTGAGGGCCATCAAAAATACCAGCTTTTAATTTTTCTATCGTTGATCCCGGAAATTTGGTGCAACTATATTTGAAACAGTCACCATCCTTGTTGAGTGCTTTGACAAATTGTTTCATGATACCCAACTTGATATGAAGGGGATGTAAAATGATTTTAGATCTTTCCACCTAAGGGTGAGCTTGAACATTTTCTCACCAGGCACCAATTCTTTTACAGGCCTTCTCTCTTTCTCTTACAGCTCTGCTGCCCCACAAGCATAGAAAGCAGGGGAACTTCGTATAACCACAGTGCAAACCAAGTAGAAATCTAACCATTTTCAAATCAACACAAATGATTCAGTTGTGTTCATAGTATGAAATTTATTCCAGTACAAATTTAATTTCACTATATTTTCCTTTCAGAGTTGTTGAATGCCCAAGAGGAATAGATCCAAAAGCGTTACCATTATGCAGAAGAACACATTTCAAACTTCTTTTACAGCTATCAATGAAAAGTCGCCA
>JGI24021J15306_10010833_pt1 | contig 11338 bp, 6 predicted proteins | sample Ectturendosymbi1_FD_15306 | JGI IMG/M metagenome (IMG submission 15306)
CAGAAACTTGCATGTCCCCGGTGCTTGCGGACTCAGCCAGAGTCTTCCGTGGACTCATTTGAGTCCGCGGACTCGGGGTTGAGAAACACTGGTTTAGACGATACCATTGTAACATGAGTGATAATTACATAACATGTGGTGGCACGTGGGAAAGCAAGCCGTCGGCAATTCATAAGCAATATGGACTTGTTAAGACATCGACAGTAGGCAAAGAAAATATTCAGTGGAGTTGATATGTTACCAGAACAGGAGAAGGTCAAGGGATGTTAACATAAAAAATGTAAGAATCTTTGTCAGTAGTTCCTCTCAACACAATCATGGTGGTAACAAGGAAAGTGATTTAGCTTGTCAAGCCGATGGTGAATAAAAAGTAAATTGGGTGAAGCACAGGCTATAAAAACTGCCGTTTTGTAGTCTCAGTAAGTACCTAGATTCAACCAGACGACATTCCTGACCACATGTTCTCCACACAGTCAGTGTTGTAAATAAACTGAATTGAACAAAAAAATTCACTTTTTCATGGGGAAAGAATTTTGTTTTTATTGTGTTTTTAAAGCAAATTTTCTTGGGCACAGCAAAATTTGGAGGAGCACATAAATGTAGGGGGGCACTGTCCTCCTGTGCCCCCGTGGCTACGGGCCTGACTCTGTGTATTCATCTGCATCAAAGAGATACCGTAATTAATACTCCAGACAAAGTTCAACATATCATTCTTTATGACTGGTTTGGGCGAAGATCAGATGGTAATGATGGGAAGAAACGAGCTACTATATAGATTGTCTTGAGCTAAACTATGGCTAGCAGAAGGAACCCTCAATGTTGCACCATCAACATTGTTTCATTCGTACACTGCATTTCAAGCTTGTGTCTAGCATAAACCCTATCGCCATTTACTCTCTTGCATAGAACGAAACATAAGTTGCATATGATGGCATCTTCAGTGAAGAATAAGGAAACGTTTATTCGGCTGCTCCTAAGAGAATACTGTTAGATTTCGAGAGTGTAGCAGTAATTACTTTAAGATCAACATTTCCAAATGCGACAGTTAGGTTTGTTATTTTCATCTGACACAAAGTGCTATTTGCTCGTCATATGTGTCCGTGGTAATAAAACAGCAATAGTTGGTATAATGAGTATCCCGAAGCCACGACGCGTTACTAAATCCCACTGGAGTTTTGCCAAGTGCTTTGTTGAAAGATGCCGCGAAATAATTGAACCAAAGCTGGATGATAACTAGTGTGATTGATTTTCGTCCCGGCCGTAGCACTGCAGTTCAAATTTTCACTTACAGCAAATTTTCGAGAAACCTTGGAAGCATATCAAACACGTCTGATCTACACATGCTTTGTCGACATAGAAAGTATACGACCAGGTTCCTCGTGAAAAGCTTCTGGAAGTGCTGCGAGAGTACGGCGTTAACGGCCACTTGTTGTACTTGCCGTCAAGTCAATGTATTCCTGCTCAGAAGTTTATGTCCGTGTCGGTGGATTTAAATCACAACCGTTCACCGTTGGTGTTGGACTCCGACAAGGGTGTGTGCTGTCATCACTCCTCTTCATTGTCTTCTCTGTTCGAACATGGATTGGATAGATAGTCACAGCCGAGTCGAAGAGGGTGTCACAGGTGGGAGCTGCAGGATCAACCGCCTATTATTGCAGGCGATTTGCTACTGCTAGCATCTTTTCGTCAGGCTTTTCAGCATGGACTCCATCGGTTTTCTGCTGCGTGCGCCCGAGCCGGAATGAAAATTAGCACCAAAAAACGAAGTATTTTATTTCTCTAGAAACCCAACGCAGTGTACGCTGCATATAAGCGGCTATCCACCACAGCAGGTGGAGAATTCAAGTTCCTGGGATGGTATTTACGAGTGTCGAAAAGCGGAGCAAGGAGATTGATATACAGATTGGTAGAGCTAACTCAGTTCTGGGTGAGTTTTTTCGCTCTGTTGTCACAAAACGGGAGCTTTCAAACACCGCAGAGCTGTCATTTTTTAAATCGGTCTTTGTTCCCATCCTTTCTTATGGTCATGAATCTTTTGTCATGACTGAAGATATATTATCTCGAGTGCAAGCAGCAGAAATGGGACTTTTGCGAAAAGTCCACGGTGTGAAACTTCGCGACAAAGAGCGTAGGTGTGAATTTCGATGTGCCTGTGTCGTGAATGTCCAGCTACTTCTCCGAAACGAGAGATCCCAGCTACATTGGTTCGGCCATGTGTCCAGAATGCCCTACGAACGACTGGCGAGGCAAGGTCTGCTGGCTAAACCCATGAGAAAGCGGCTGAGAGCTTGTTCAAGGACCAGGTGGAATGAGTACATTTACGAGCTTGCTTGGTTATATATTGGTGTGAAGTCAGCAGATTTACCTGAGATTGCTGTTGACTGTGAGGTGTTTTGCGTACTCCTGGGGCTGCTGCCACCCTAACCAGAGGAAATGCGGGCATGAAAGTGAATGAATGAACAAAGTGTATAATGCAAACATTTGACGAAATTGTCTTAAGAAAACTACGAAAGTAATGACAACTTACAATTAACTCTTCACTGCTTACCTGCTTCAGCATTTGTTCTATCAACAGACGTTACTCAAGCTTTTTTGATACTTTCTAACTCAGGCATCCAGCCTGCTGAGCTTCGTCGCAAAGAAGTCACACTCTCTGTAGAACTCCGTACCATGGATCGTCGACACCTATCCACCAGTGTTTCCTCGAAGAAAATTCTCCATTGAGCAAATGTTTGTTTTAGTGCGCATGCAATTGCGCAACCAAGTAAACACACAAGCAGCGAAGCGTTTCTAGAAGACGAAAGGCTGTGTGATATTTATTCGATATTAAATTTTGGAATGTTGCAAGTGCGTTAGAAAGAGATTCACTGCACAAATGGTCTGATAGTACTGCGCAGTTGTGCATTTAGAGAAGACCTGCCCCGAGATCTAGTGGCCAAGCAGTGGATAGTAACAACTCGCTCAAAAGAAGGGGAAGAAGTACCCAGCAGACAAAAAGAAGTTTGAACTTTTCGATAATTTTGATCATAAACTATGCTTATTCGATGCAAATGTCTCATGACGCAGTTGACGTCATGGCCAGGGGCGTAACGAAGGGTAGCAAGGGGGGCACAATTCCTCGGGTGCTGAGTCACTGTGAGGGCGCCAAATCACTGTGGGCCGCGTTGAAAATTCCCAACAATGTCACAAGTACTTTCTTCAATGCAGTGCATTTGCTTCCGAAAGACCTCAGATTCTAACATGGGGGCGCCAAACTTGCTTCTCGCCCCAGGCGCCATCTAACCTCGTTGCGCCATTGGCCATGGCTCTTCAAATTTCCGAGGATTTTAGGAAGTGACCAAGTGATAACTTTTCCAAGTGATTTTTTCGCTTTTTCATGGAAATTTGATTTCCATGGTGTTTGTCTCATGGGATGGGACAGCAAACTTAATTTGTCCCACGTCACATCGTTAGTGGCATTGTCTCATACAGCAAGAATTTTCTGAATTGTTATCCTATATGGCCACAAAGCAGTGGATAGAGACTCAGTATTTGGCGGGGTTATGCGAGGCCCTAAAATGATTTTATTCCGGCTTCTGTTGCGTGGGCGTGGCAATTAAAAAAAGTGACGCATGGTTTATTGTCGCCTTTATTGAACGCTTCTTAGCATTTTATCCAGAGATTTGTAGACGTCAGACGTTAGACATGCATGGATGAAATGTTGTGATTTGTGATTTCGATGAAATGTTTTCGATGAAATGTTTTCGATGAAATGTTTTCGATGAAATGTTTTCGACGAAATGTTTTTGATGAAATTTTCCATGAAATGTTTTCGATGAAATGTTGTGATTGGTGATTTCGTGGCAATGCCGTATGATTGGATAGTCACAAGCAACCATGGGATGGGACAGAAAAAGTGTCCCGTACAGAAATCTGAGTTTATTGACTAATGACTGTATGTCATTAATTGTTGCATGATTGAAATAACGCGTTAGTAAATGCGTTAGTTTAGTAAAATGACCAAACCATTATTTTTCTGCCGGCGTCTAAAACAAATAACGTCATATACTCTTTTTCACAATGTGAATGCGCGATATGCATTGAGTTCCACCACAAACAAGCATACTTACAGTAAATCGTTTTCTTATAAAAAAATGAAATGTTTTACTGGTAGTTACTTTGTATTCCAACTACTGCTGGTTACTCTAACTGGATATTTTATTCTTTCAGAGATATGCTTCTCATGAAGATTTGCGTTCCATACTGTCACCTTTGTAGTTACTGGGTTTTTTAAGTCATTATATTTTGTTGTTTACAAGTATCTTTTAAAAATCCAGATCGTGTTTACATCGTAGACTGATACCCACTTTTGCCGCTGATCTATGAGGTCTTGATTGAGGTAAGATACTTCATGTTGATTTTACTCTTGACTCTAGTGGTATTTAAGGACTTAAGAATTGTGGCTATTTCCGCAAAAGCTCATTTTGTATGTAATCCAACACTAGTGGACTTAAGAGGAGGCAAAAGAAGCCCCTCTCAGGGTGTTACTGCCGTATGTTTTTCTCATTCGTGACGATCAAAAACCTATTATCCACTCATATAACATACCACGAAGTAAATCATAAGAAGTACTGTGCTTTCAAAGAGACCCCAACAACAACTGCAGTGCGTAAGTAAGCTGCTTTCAAAGGGTTCCGGCATCTATAATGTGTGAATAAGGAAAAGCTTCAAACCAACTTCAATACCCTAAAAAACTGTGGGTTAAAAATTGTTATAAGAAGTTCTGAAAAGACCCTGTCAAATAAGGGCAAATTTTTATACTAAATTATAGGTTCATTTTCCTAAAATCCATCAAAAATCGTATCACGATTGGTTGAATAGAATGACGTCATCAGAGGTCTCCTTTTCAACCTTGCCCCCGGCTTTCCAACCATAATCCAACCACTGGCAATATACATACCCCCAGTAAAAATAAAATAGTGCTCTGAACTTTTAACAACACCTCTAAAACCAAAAACCGTTTTAGAATTTCGGTTACGAGACAACAATGTGGCAGTGTTGTCGAACTCGATGTGGGCATCAGAAATATGCATGTTTTTTGGTTGGAACAAGGACACTGTTTTCAAAAGAAACGTGACAAACGGTTGTTTTTACACTACTATAACTCAATCTTCTTGTTCAAAGTGGAGATGTTTCTTACATATCACGTTACTTTCATGTATCTCTGATGTCTAACGAAGTATTCATTGTCTAAAATTCAATGAAACTGGGTTTGGAGAGAAATCGTTACACAACAATGACAGGTGAATACGAGCGAACCTGTACAGTTACTTGGTACCCGATACTGTCATGAATAATATCAAGGGCGCAGGAGTAGCGGAAGGAGGGTAGAAAAAGTTGAGGGCAGTGAAAACGCAAAAAACAATAAATCGTCACCCATTATACTTGTTTCTTTTCAGAAACAATGTTGACCTCAAACCTAAAAATTTGCTTGTTTTTGTTCAGAAACAATGCTGACCACAAACATAATTACAGAAATTATGAAAAAAAACATTTAATTTTCTGGTTGCCCGCATAGTTGCAATAAATTCGCTTCAAATCATTCTAGATAAATCATTAAATCAATACTGGTATCAAAAGGCACCGCTACCTTCGTGCACCCCTTTTTAAAAGTCCGTGGGGACATTGACCCCGTCAGTCTCCCGTTCTCCGGCGTCCCTGAATAACATCGAAGTAACCTTGACAGGAATGTTCTTCAAAATGTAGCAGCGTGGTCCCAGGGCAATCAAACAGAGCTGGGCGCAGCTGACCGCTGGTGACACTCTGAAGTGAATATGAAATCAATAAGAATGAAACTGAACCCGAGCATTCTTTCGTTCGAGAGACATTTTGATGCGAAATGTTTCTTTCATTAGTCTAATGAAAACAACTTCTCTGTTTTGATGCTAGCATACTTTTGATCTTTGAAGGTACAATTTCGACTGTTTCGTCATTGCTGATGGTCGCCGACATGCCTGCTCAACCTGCATCTTTTTGTCGAAAAAGAAGGAACGCACCACTGGTTTATTTTGTAATTTTACTCACATGTCAGAACTTCAGATGCTCAGGTAAACTGAATCAACCTGGAGTGGACCATAATTTCACGATGCAGTATCTATTAGAGCGACCGATTCACGTAATTCACCCAATTTGTCTTTTTGTCTATGGCTTCCGATTTTAACAACATTTGACTAAAAAGGAAAAATTCATATGAAACCTCACTGGTGTAGGAGATAGAGGTGCAAGCGCAGCCCCAANACATTTGACTTGTCAAAAATGTGAGCAATATCTCAAAAAAATTGGGCAAAGAATCTTTGACGTTTAACAATATTAATGAAAGTATACTTTCTTGTCAATAAGTACATAATTGAAATTTGTTGTGTCATAGGGAACGTATTAAATGTATAAAAAATCAACAAACTGTTTTTAGTCGCTTCGTGTTTTAGTTTGTGGGAATCGATGAATAACCGACTCACTTGAAAGTTTTGTCAAACGAAGAGCCTTTCATTTATGTGGTTTATTAATTGTACTCTGGGGGAATTGAGCATGCTGCAGAGCACCTAGTTCATGTTAGCAGAGTCCAACTTGCCGATTGATAGAGCTAGAGAGCTGTTCAAACCCTCTGCGGATTCGGCAAGTTTTCTAGTTTCGATTACAAAAATGTTGGGAAATTTTGGATTCGGATTCCTTTAGCTTTTTCAGTTCATAATTTCCTAACCACAAACGTTAAAACGGCAATCAAAGGCTCTAAAGATGCGGATTTTCGCCAAGGTTTTTAAAAAACAAAGGAGCACAAAGCACGTAAAGTTGAAGTGAAACCGCAGAGTTTGTGTGGGAGCGGCTTTGCTCTGTGTGCTGTGCGCATGCTTGCCAAGTCTTACCACTTCGCAGTGTACTTACCAACAACACTTTGCGAAAACAAAGATGACGTACATTTCTTCACCCTCAATTTTGAATGCCGTAATAGGAGTAACAACTTATTTTTGTGTAATTCTGAAAATGTTGGTGTTGCATGATGCAATGAAATAATTCAGAATGGGATTTTCAGGGCCGGCGCTAGAAAGTGCGGGTCTAATGCAAAACCTAGTCGCGGGGCCCCTCTGAGCAGTGGTGTTTTGACGTCATTATGATCAGTCAATCGTGTTACGAACTTTTGAATGAAGTTTTTTTTGGCAGAATAATTATATGAATGTCAAAAAGACGGCGATTTGTTGGAGTTGATCTGTATGTACATGACAACACAACAGTTTCTTTTATTTGAAAAGGAGTGGGCATAGCTCATGTGTCCTTGCGTCCATGTTTATGTCTACTAGTATGCTTGGCGGTCATTAGACAGCGACAGAGCCGCATCGACCGCACTCCATACCAACAATGAGGGGGTCCACGCAGTCACAGGGGTCCAAAATTCATTTCCGTCACCATTTAGCCCCCCAAAGAAAGTTTCGCCCCCCAAATTGGAATATGAAGCACTAGAAATCAGTGAAGTCAAGGGGCCCTTTGAAAGAAAAGTGCTTATACATTACAGTTACTTTTGACCCCTTTGAAAGCAAAGAAATTTGCACATTACAATTGCTATTGGGGGCCCTTTGAAAGCGTGGTGAGCCTACCTACACATTACATTTGCTATTGCGGGCCTCTTTGAAAACGTAGGACTTACACATTAAAGTTGCTTTTGCAGTCCCTTTGAAAGCAGGGTACTTACACAATGCAGTTGCTGTTGGACGTCCATGTAAAGCAGAGCACCTGCACATTACAGCTGTTGTTGGGGATTCCTTTGAAATTGGAGTAGCCTACTTACACATTGCAGTTGCTCTTCGGGTGCCCTTTGAAGGCAGAGTACTTAATTATGACGAGCTTCGGAAAATATTATGAGCGGATAATAATGTTTTCACCAGAAATAAGGTAAATTTACGCGCGAAACATCTCGAGGGGCCCCCTTGCTCGCCTCCCCGTAAACACACCACTGACCAGTACCACTCGTAATTAAGACGAAAATCGTACAATTGAGATCCGAGTGGAGAGTGAAAGTGCAAAGTTACGTCAATCAGGCCGAACTGACAAGCGACTTGAACTTACTACGCAATTGCTTCACTTTTATTAAACGGAATTTTCGTTCGAAGAGCAACGGACTTGGAGATAAACTGCCAACATGAACTGCTTACCTCTCTCGCTTTCGACAATCACAAGCGCAGGTGCGTTCCTCGTAACGTTTGGACGTACGATCAACTATCTGCTTTATGACGTAATATACGAAAAGAACGAGATTTCACAAGAGAGGAACCCGCCCACTTCCTCAAATTCATGGACTTGGAAGTTTGAATGCAAACTGTTCTTTATGAATTAGAAATGCAATGAACAAAGATTTACGACTGCCATGTTACAGATGTAGAAACAGTTATCAAACGCAATATACAGCACAATGTGCATAGTTGTTTGATGAAACAGAAGCCATAGCAGCCCAAAAAATGATAAACTGGAACGAGCGTGCTGAATGACATTCACAATTTTTGCCTTGCCTAGTTAAGCTACAGCTTTAAGTGTCCTTTGCGCTCATGAACCTGAACAACCTGAACTTTGAAGTAGTGGTTTTCTACCTATTTACGCTCGCAACTAGGAAAACAATAAAATTTGCTGGGGCGGCAAATGATAAAAGCACTTGCACGGCCGAAAAACAACGCGGAACAATTTTGTGGACAAAGGAAAGAAATTTTAAGCGCGAACACTTCACAAAATTTTGCATTGGTTTGCATAAAATTTTTGGCTTCCACTGGTTCAATCTNTCTTCTTTTGTCAGTTGCTTCACTGTCGTGGAGTTCATTTTCTTTTGACAAAATATTAAAATACGTAATCTACGTAAATCCGCAAGGAGTATCGGGATAAATGAACAACCTTTCCAAACATCATGGCGCAGGGCCGCCCGAGGCGCTGGGCCCAATGCAGCTGCAAGGGTTGCATCGGCTTAAGGCCGGCCCTAGGGATTTTTCTGGTTTTCCTAAATAACTAACAAAAAACTCTTAATAACGAAAACAAAAAGCCCCACCTGGGTTGCTTTGTTTTTGAAAAAGATACAAAAAACAGGTGTGTTGTTTTTTTCTCCACCTTGAGTGCGAATATACCTAGGGTTTGCGTTAGCGAACTGTATTGCTTATAGTTTCTGATGAAATTGTTCCGCGGCACACAAAGCATCGTCTCTCGGCAGGCCTGTGCGCCGCGTCACGCCGGTTGCCGAGCACTGATGTAGAAGTAGTCTCTACTAGAGAAGGCTATCGTCAGTATCACAGCTATCATCTGCTTTGAGCGACCAAAATCATCAATGATGCATGGCACTTATTTTATCACGTGGCAAATGAACATTATTGCATAACAATCGAAATGGTTAACAAATAGAATTGTGTGTTTGAAAAGTGTTGCCAAGGGCGGGATAACAGCAACTTTCATAGTTGCTAAAGTGAATAAACATGTGGTGGTTCACATCAGTCATATCTTGTGCTGCCCTGTAGACTGCATTCTAGAGTTGTGCTCGATGCGTGGTCTTTCGCAAACTAGAACCCACTGTGGGTAGTTTGGTATTTTTGCTATGTTTCTTTCGTCTCACATACATACAAAGGTCATGGTTCCCTAAAATTATGTCTGTGGACCCCTGAGGCTCCATGGATCCCGGTTGGGAACCACTGTTCTACTTTCTTCATGAAACTTTTCATTTCGCAAAAAACTGACAGCCAACTGCAAAATAAAGCTGTGCCTCCAGAAAAGACAGAGGCCGAACCACTCTCTATTCCTGTAGCGGAAATTTTCCCGGTCGTTCGAAGGTAAACCTGTTACTTTTCGACTTGCAAGCTTTTTGATGTACACATGATGCCCTGGTTTATGGTGCCCCGTTGCTGTCAAGTCGGACTTTCATTTTTAATGGTTTACTTTTATTTTGAATTTCTTTTTCAGCTTTATTTTGTGTTTCGTTTTAAATTTATTAAAATTCCAATTTCATTTCAGTTCAATTTTTTGTGTTCAGTTTGGTTTCGCAAATCATTTTGATTTCACTTTCGTTTTCGGAAAACCAAATTCATTTTGATTTTCATTTTCGTTTTGGAAAAACTTTCACCACACAAACATATTTCTAAATTCGCAGTTGCCCTAATTCGAGGTAATGCCTCTATAAAAAAGGAAGCAGTCCTCTAATGGTTCTAAAACACGCATTTGAAGATACTGTAACACAGCACTATTTAAACAAAAGAAGATGGACGAGTGGGGGCGAGAGATATAGGCGCAGCCGCGCAGGGGATAAAAATCTGAGGGTTTTCAGCGTTTTGCTTCAAAAGCGCGTTTCTAGCCTAATAGGCAGATTAAAAAGAAAACTGTACAATTCACCTCTAAGTAATAAAAAGTCGCACATGCAGTTTGTGTCCCCACTGATATCAGAAAAGGATTAAATTGACAACAACAATTCTTTAAAAAGTTACAATAAGGGAGATAACAAAACTTTTGTTTAACGCATCTTTTCCCCTAATGCAAAGTGGTTGGGGGGCAACAGACGTTCATGCAGATACACCTCCTACGCCTGTGGCAACAAATATTTGACGCGCAGACCTCATGAGGCCCTCTCACAGCATGTACTAGACCGTGTAACCTAGGTTTTAACACATGCACTGGGGGATCACAGGCAGGAAGCAAACAAAGAATCAGCAAACAATTACGATAATTTTGAACATCGTCCTGTGTTTGGCTTCGTGTTGTCACATTCCATTTTGTATTAACCAACCCTTTTTTCAGAACAAGTACACCCTTTTCAAGAATTGTGCGTGAAACAAAAACATATGGACGAAAACGGAATAATCAACACCTACCACGTTTGCTCGAATGTTGAACTTGGCGAAAAAATATGCGACAAAGGACTTTCACCTTTCGACTCGTGGTTTCGAACTGTTTCCATATTCAAGGCTAGCTGCGGGGAAAGTAACTATACTGCACTGAATGAAGACATAACTCGATCAAACAGCTGCGATCCAACGTGGGAGAATCCTTTGGCAATAAAGTACAGATACTGCAACACTTCAATCACCAATCACACAGTACGTCAGTACGGGAACGGGATAATCGACCCACCTTATATGCAAGTGTTAATTTGGATAATGGCGGTGTTGGCTTTGACTGGAAACGTATGTGTTTTGATTTACAGTTTAATATCACTGAAAAACAATTATCAAACGATAACTTCAGAGAAAAAGGTTCACTTGATTTTGTTGACCAACTTGGCATTTGCTGATTTCCTAATGGGTGTCAGTCTTCTTTGCATATCAGCAATAGCAGCTGTTTTCACTGGTCC
>JGI24021J15306_10010835_pt1 | contig 11337 bp, 7 predicted proteins | sample Ectturendosymbi1_FD_15306 | JGI IMG/M metagenome (IMG submission 15306)
AATTGTGTTGATATGTGTGCTAGGCATGGTAGGGGGGCGATAGAAATTTGTTTGTCAGAAAAGGGGGCGCTAGCCAAAAAAGATTGGGAAACACTGCTTTATACGCTTTAAATTTATTTGCAGATACCATGGATACGAATGTGACAATGCCATCAACAACTGCTGTTGTGCCGGTTCACTTGCCAGGAAAATGGCCAGACAGCTGCTGCAAAATAGTGAATAACGTTTACCTGAACAAAACTATTTGCCACGAAGCGACGCTAGATCCCACCACTCGTAAAAAATACTTGAATATGAAGGTAACCGTACTACGTTGATATACTTTGGCCAATGTCGTTTCTGCAAAGTTTTAGTAGTTTGTTAAACGTTATGGATAGGTATTGCCATAGGTATTACAAAATCTGTTATCCTGTGATGTGTGAAAAAGAGCTGATGATCCCTGCTCATTACGCGATCGCAAAAGGTTTTCCAAAAATGATTTATAGGTTTTTTGTATGTTACCAAAAATAAATAATTTTAAGTTTTTTATAATGATGTTGAAATAATCAGTGGTTTGTGTGACATGTCGCAATAAGGCCCGACTGCAAGTTCAAGCATCGTTGACAAAAAAGTGTTCAAGTTTGATAAACTTAAATAAGCGTTGGTTACATTCTTGGAAATAAGAAGATATTTACAAAACACACAATCAGCTTGAACTCCCGACACACAAAGTCCAAATTGGAGAAGAGCGTGAGAAGCAGCAGTATAAGTCTAGAAACGTGAAATCAAAACAGTGCTTAAAAACACAAACAGTATGTTTTTCATTTCTCTTTTAAACCTCTTCACAACATAGTACTTCCGAAATCATAAGGAAGAAGATTGTTTTGATGCCGTTTCTAGGTTGCCAAGCCCTGATATTTGAGTTTTTTGCTGTTCTAAATGATCTGGTGTTTTTTTACAGTCATTTGAAGACTCCTTCCAGATCAAACCGTTGCTTTGTTCTATGTATAAAAAAGCTTAAGAACAACAACAACGTAAAAACTAAATTATCTAATCCTGTTAAACGGTTTCGAAACGTGCAAACTGATTTCATTGGAACCACCCATTTTGCATTGTTGATATACGTTGCGACTAGGGTTGCGAGATGCGTTTTGAAAAAATACCCGCCATTTTGTCAACAGTGACAGATCTAGGTTGTCGTGATCCGTAAGCACACATATAATGACACAGGATTCTCCAATAACATTTTTTAAAAAGAACGGTTTTTTGACACTGCATTTATTTTTCATGTTATCTTCTCTCAATTTCATAAAGCTCTCACTTAACAGCCTGTTTGTGTCTTTCAGTTTTAGCATGCTGGTTTAATGCATTTTTCCATCATATCTCACTACAAATGATTTGCGGCAGGACACACAGCAAGCTTCATTAGGGTCCTCATCTTAAGCGAGCCATTCTTTGTATGTATCTATCTCTGGCCAAGACATTAAAAATACAATTTCTCAATCTCTGTTTTTTACGCGGTGGAGTACAAAGTTTGCTTGTCTCTACAATTTCACTCCCTTCCTGTCCATTGCTACGATTTTCCTGCATCCTTCCGGCGATAGCCTGTAATAGTTCAGACAACAACCCTACGTCGATTTTAACGGTTAATTGGCAAAAGAAGTGTTCATGCAGATCACATTTGACGACGGAGGAGTATGACTAAACCAGTGGTTTTCAACCATTTTTACCGCAACCCATCATAGCAGCCCACTATGACCCAAAGACCCGCAGCTAAAACTCGAATAAAACAAATATAATACCGCTGTGTAGATAAAATATTTACTCGCGACCCTATAAAAATGGTTCACAACCCCTCTGGGACCGCAACCCTCGGGTTGAAAACCACTGGACTAAACAAAGGGAACAGGGAAAACGTAGAGACAATCAGTATTGTTAAGCCACATTTAATAACTTGTACTTATTTTGGCTTTAAATGAACTTCGCAGAAGGAATTGTCCTGACAAGGCTCACTACTAGAGTCAGTATAATTTGGGAGGTTCCGGGTTAGTTCTTTCTGCAGTTACTGCAAATTACTTATTTTGAAAATACCGGCTTCAGACACTGATTTTTAAAATACCGGCCTGTGCAAAATTAGCAGCAAAATACCGGCCAGGCCGGTGAAATACCGGTCATCTGGCAACCCTGTAAAATTTTCTATGATTCAAAAAACAAAATTCCCCTGCGTACATCAACGAAACGAACGAATTACGCTGTTAAAGGACTGTGTTCAAAACGGAATCCACCAAATATTCTTTGCCTTAAAAGCTAAACAGTACGCAGTACACTTACCACTTGCGACCGTACCGAAAACTCTGGGTGTTTGATGAGTTGGATGTGCCGTGACACACGTGCGAGTAAAAAAACGGTAATATGACCTGAACATCTACGTACAAACTGTAATTTCCTATTTAGCTAAAATAATCTATACTGCTGTTGCTAATAGTGGTTTCGTGACTTGAAACCTACGCGACGTGTGTCAACTTCAGCACTGACCGCAAACTTGTCAGCAGGGATTGCAAGTTTTAAAAAGCATGTGCAATTAACTAGTTACGAAAAGCCACGTTTTTACAGACGTGTTTTCTGGTTTTTGTGTACGACGTGTAGCAGCGCGGTGGCTGCTACATGCGACGCGCTAACATCCCTAGTAGCACGAAAGCTACTGGGAGCTTCCTTTAGCGTCGTGCGTAAGTGCGCAGGCAAGCCGCTTCTTCAGACGGTATTCCACGACTTTTACCGCCGGTGTTCAGCTTTAGGCAAAGTAGCCACACGTCCTGGTGGTCACTGCGGGCCAACAATTATGAGACGGGGAAGCACTGCTGCGAAAATAACACGTTTTCTTACATCAAGACGGAAAAATGCTGTTGATAATTTTGATTAAAAAAAACTTAACCATCAATAAGTTGGTGCCACATGGGTGAACACGAGGCCACATTCAAAGATTTGGGATATTGATGTTTCCTCACGTTTTCCCCAAATGCAAGGTTTGTGCCGTCCAGATCAGTGACTTGCTTGTTTTGGGAAAATCAAGCTGGTTTCAGAAAATAAGAAAAAGTCAGGATTGCGAAAGGGAAAGAAGCAAATGATCTGTGAAGCTTTTGCGTCCGTTAGCAGGAAAAGGGTGACTTCTTTATTTTTCATATGGGTTAATCTTAATTTTTAGTGAAGAGTTCGCATGATATAAAAAGAATTTACACACTTTCTTTAAATTCCAGAATCTTTCGAAATGCTACACTACTCTTCCTTAGAAATTTCACAACTTTAAATGCGTAGCACATTGGTTGATGAAACTAAAAATATGTCCAAGCACATTTGATCCACCAAAGCTCCTCAAAATGCTTCAAAGCCACTATAAAAAAATGACAGGAATAGTGTTTAGCCGACAGTCTTGAAATTACAACCAGCAACCGCCGATATCTGTTTTTAAACTTGTTGGCAGGAATGCTGTGATAAAAATTGCCATTGCTTGGCAAGTGGAGTTCACTGTGACATTTTACAACATCAGCTACTTGTGCTTTCAATTACAATTTTGCGTGGTTATGTTACGACGACCAAAAAACATGAAACGTTTATCACATTTTAGAAAAACACACCCCTAAGGCTGCCACTGTGTACAAGTTACCAACCTTGGCTTTGATAACTAATCTCACGTGATCTTCTGCAAAAAAAACAAAAAGCAGCAACAGACGATTTATCACAACTTAACGAAGGTCGGTTTTTTCTTAATTCGAATATAATTGAACGATATGGCCAAGCTCAACCTACAGTTTTTGATTGTTGTTTGTGATGTCAAAGTCAGTTTGCTTTGGGTTAGGGCAAGCCTATTGAGTATTAGTCGGTGAGCAGAAACCGAAACCATACTGCATGCTCTGCCATAGACGGGTGAGAAACGCTGATGTGTGAAACGTCTGTGCGTTATTTTGGACACGTTTCGTCAGCCCCGGCTTGGTGTAAATTGATCCCACAACTCAAGTAACCCGGAAAATCAAAACAGTAAGCTTGCAGCAAACGGCGGAATCGTGTTAACAGTAACTGATTTTTTAACTCTATGGACGACATGGTACAAAAAAACAGAAAAGGTCGCAGAGTTGCCTATATTTCTTAATTAGCTCTAAGTAATTCGCTCTTGTCATCTTGCGAAGGGTTGCACATCTGCTATTGAAAGCTTCATGAAGCAAAATCTGACCGTGATTGGAGCGGCAGCGCTTGCCATTGCGTTTGTTGAGGTAAGTTTTAAAAAACTATACTACAGTGCGCTTGCTGAGGTAGATTTTTGAAAAGCTACGAAATAATAGACCGGAACCAAACGCGACTTGTGTGTAGTGCTGTTGCTTGCGACATAAAGGAACATGAAAACTTCAGTGGAACCACTGTCTGAACGTCTGGCGTGATACAAATGCTTCGTGAGAAACAGCGGCAACCAGTAGTCAACACGCTGTTTGTTAAGCTTCCCTCTATTGCGGAAATGACGCCACCGCAACCATAAGGCAGTAATCAACATAACGACGCAACAACCACAGTGCCGAATACAAACAACCTGAGAATCAATGTGAGTAACTTACTGTTTGTGAAATGCTTCCACACTTAAATTTCAATCTTATTCAACGCCTTCCCATACGCACTGTGCCTGATTCCAGCACAGCGAAATATACCTTCATCCATCGCGCTAGTGCGTAACAAGGGATCGCTGTAAGGCGCTACCATTAGGCGAACTAGGCGGCTGCTTAGGGCCCTGAGCCAAAGGCGGCGCCAGAAAGGAACAAAATACAGAAATGTGTTCAGGAAGTGACGAACATACACCAAGTAAAAGTGAATGACCATGATGAAAGTAAATAGAACACACGTTCACGTAGTTTTTGAGAAAATACAGGTACTACACCATTTCGGGTTAGGTGCAGAAGAACTATTCTTATCAATTTAAATTTCATTTATACTATAGATAAGCTATGTCACAATTGTCACAATTTGGTATAAATTTTATTCATCTAATAAACTTTTCTCGAGCAAAACAAACGTCCTTTTTCCATAATATACAACGTGACGATATGCAAGGGTCTTTGTTTAGAGGTGGGTGCTGTCAGGATCTTGCCTACGGTGCCTAAAAATTTATCAATGGCGTTCTGTTCGGATCAGCAGGCATGTATTTCAGGTCATACTTTATCATGTTCACTGCAAAATTGTGAGGTTGCCATCTCTGTTTTTGTCATTTCTTGATTTTTCCTGATTGCGCCGCTTTTGCCGGAGTATAGGCTTAAGTCGATACCTTCATGTTTCAGCCATCCAGTATAGTCAGGTTAGGAAACGGTACAGAAACGCCAGCATTATTGATGTTAGTAGCCTATTTAACCAGTCAAATTTGTGTTATGGAACGCACCGCCTTAATTTATTTAACCAAACAGATTCCAGCTAGGGCGTTCACGAACGTCAACAGGTTTGTTCTGTGTGTGGAACTTCGGCGATTTTTAACAACACCAGATTAACAATGGGCTTGCGAGTGCTACTATCTGACGCTTCTGCAGTTGAATCATCGCAAAAACTGTAGCATGGCAGGGAGGAAGGCGGGGTGCTGCAATGTGGTTGGAATTTTTTATTTTCAATGGCATTCATTTTAGCCACAAACAGAAAAAAGGAAACTCACTTTGACTAAAACCCAGAAGATGACACCATAGAGCAGTGGTTCTCAAACTTTTCGTTGCTGCGGACCCCATTCATCGCATTCAAAACCGCTAAGGACTCCTTCGTTTTGGCAAAGTTTTTTTCGGTTATTGGTAAATTAGATTTGGCCGTTTCTTAGCATGAGCAGTAGCATCTCAACCGCCCTGACAAGAAGCAAATTTCAAGCTTCAGCCTGCTGCCAAACAACGTCACCAAAATCAAATAAAAAAGGTCAGTCGACTTGCAATATGAACATGTCAGACTACAATTGTGGTGCGATTAAGCTGACTAATGACCCAAATGAACGGATAAAAACTGATGGATTTTCTTGATTGGATTTTGATTTTAAGAACCCGTAAGACTGTAAAACACATTCATGGACACCTACGGGATTCATGGACCCCAGGTTGAACACTGTCGTAGAGGATCCCGATGAAAAGCTTCAAGGTCACCGTTTGATGCGCTACATTCGACATAGCTATCTCATCTAATGCGAAACGCTTCCGGTGCAGGAGCACAGCTCTGTCTTTGGCTTTCTCTATTACATTCAGAAATGTTCATTCCAGTAGAACAAACCAAGTACTTTCTTCATAACTGCAAAACGTTGTAATAAACACCAACCCTATCTCTCTCATGTACGAGGGAAAATATGTCATGTTGAAGTAAAGGGGCGCTGGAATGGACCTTGTCTAGGATACACCGGCAAAACATGATGAAAAAGGTCGTGCCACGGTTGACTGAACAGAATGGCGTCATCCAGCTACCAGGGGGCGCTGAAAATGGATCACGCCTAGGGCGCTGGATGGCTTGCGCCGGCCCAGACTCCATGGGCGCTTTGTTTTTCGTTGAACTGTTATCATCATGTATAACACCGGCTTTCAAACCAATGCAACACGTTTCAATTTTTTGCTTGTCTTAGCCTTTACCTCTGCTCTTTTCCAGACTGGCAACTTTCTTGCTGTTGTTTTTGTAAATTTTATAGCTTTGTCGCACTGTACACGCGCTCTTACAGGCAACTGCAAGAGGGCGCAGTTGCCACACCCTTGGATAAAATGTTTACCAGCAAGTTTGAAAATATGAGTAAAACAAACTTGTCATTTGTGCCAACGATGATCAGTTGTGTAGACTGCAAGATAATCAAATTATCACAAAAATTGTAGAAAACTTCACAAAGATTCGCGTGGGCTTATTTTATTTACACCTCTAATTTCTGTAACTTTTCTATACTGCGTTCTAGAATTTTTTGTCTGACCTGAAAAAAATTTCTGTCGTAAACTAGGTAATATCTGGAGTCGCTGAGAAGAATCCAAGCTTTCTATAAAATAGTTTCCAAGAAACCATTTTTTTAGTTTACCGCGATCACACACCCGAATATTTCGATGGAGCAATGACGGTGTAACTTACAGTAGAAAATGTTTCAAAATTCCTGCAACTTATTTATAAAAAATCTAGGAGCTTATATCATTTATGTTAAAGCTAATATCAGCAAGTCAAAACTACAATTTTGATTTACTGTTAATTTTGATTTACTGTTGTTTTCCTTAGCAACGGCGTGTGGTAAGTGTCACTTATCGAGTAGAACGATCGCAATCTTTGTGTTTGCCACGCTGCAGATATCGTTGCTTTGGAATCAAGGTAGCTCGTACTGAACAGCTCGTGTTGGTGCGCTTTGTGAACTATGTTTCTCAAGCTATTATCCATGAACGATTTTTGCAGGTGCTTGCTATGATTACTGCATGCTGCATTCGGAAAAATATTGATTAACTGCGTTTGACTTTTGGCGGGAACAGACGAACAAATCCAACCTTCCAATCAACTGCCTTCTTTATCAAACCAAATTTTTTGCCATTGTTGCGTGACAGTCAAACAACAAGATGCCACCAAGCGGTCGACAGAACTGTGCTGTTTAGAATGCTGTATTTTAGCATTCAAATGAATAGACAGAAATGATACCGATCGGGTAGTTGGCGAAGTGCAGATTGAACGAAATTGACTCCCCAAGGTTTTATCGTCAACTGATTTATGTCGTTTGCATCGAGTGTTGTTAATATTCAAACGGTCGCATTGCAAAGAGACCAGGTAGTTAGTTTTTAATTTGTGTTTTAAGTTTTACCACTGTTTGGTTCGTCACGATGAATCAACTCCTCCGGAAGTAGTATGCTTGTGGGATGTGGGTTCTTCGAAGTTTTGGGCCCGGGGTTCATATGTTGCAGTTCTGCGGCTCGACTGATAATGCAAAGCATCAGAACTGCCGGACCTACTGTTTTATCTAGTGGCTGGCAATGTAGGTAATTGTAATTTGTGCTGATGACACTCAGCGGAGATTTTGTGCTGATGACGGTCAGCGGGGATTTTGCGCTGATGACGCTCAGTGGGGACTCTACGTTCCCGGGCTCAGCCTCGGGAAATGCTGAGCCTCAGTTTCGGTTTTGAAGGGTGTACATCTCGATCTTAAAATTTTTAACCACGAAACTTGCAAATCATATTTTAGCTCTGAGATTTTTCACGAGACGTCGCGTTTGTTTGTAACTTGATTTGGAAAGCAGAATATTCTGAAAACGTAAAGCCACACTGAGCACCTAAGCCTGTTCCCTGTTTCATTGGTGACGTGTACCAGAAAGACAAAAAGCGAAATCCCTCAGTTAGGGTTCTGGCTACAACAAAATACAAAAATGACATAAACTTTGGTGAAGCTCTATAAATGGAGGCGGGTATCACTTTTCAGAAAAACAAGCTCAGGTCTCGATTTTCGGTCTCTTAGATTCAAGTCTGGTTTTTACTGAGTTTGGCGTTCAACTGTAGCTGAAAGCAAATTACCCAAACCCGTGCTGGAGCTTTCCAGCTCGACTCAAGTCTCAGGCTGTCAAAAAGTGATAAAACTTGCCGTTCTTGGGTCTTACGATATGCGCGTGGTTTCAAGCTACTCCTTGACCTTTCAATTTTTTAATTCAAGTATCCAAAACGATCCTTGTTGCCTTTGCCGTCCATCGACACAAAACCTTGTATGGATTTTCATGTTTAAATTAATTTCTAACTGAATTAAACAAAATCACGTGGAGAAGGTGCGAAGTTATGATTCTTTTGCTAAATAGGCTGCCAGTTTGAGCAATACAGTCACTTCATCGATCGAATTGAATTTGGTAACATGTTACTGTATGTACCGCAAGGATATCTTTGAGACTTGCAAGTTATTTACCCGTTTTATTGTAGAGGTTTGAGCTTGCGTCTGTAATAAAATATATCAATTTAAAAAATCCTATAATATATTCGGTTTCTCTGGCCAAGATGAATGGTTGTTTTTTTGAGTTGAGCTAAAACACTTCTAACCAAACCTGTTTCATGTGTATTGTGTATATCCAAGCGTGATAAAAACTTCCTTGCAGAAAAAAAAACTCTTTCCAGCCTACATGTGATCAATCACGATTTTTTACTATGAAACCATTATTTGCGCATGATGTCGAAGTGATATGACGTACTTAGTTATACGCAATGTTTTGTTTTTGCGAAGAAAAACAATTGCTGAGAATTAAACCTTTTTACAAACGTCTCCTTGTCTTGATTCTGTAATTTTTTGTATCTCGCAGCAAGCATTGATGTTTTGGATTCATGTCTGTAGACGCCCGTCGTTTTTACGCAGTGAACGCTTTTTCGAGCGTAATAAAATCTGAATTGCACGCGAGATCAACAGCATTTATTGCATATATTGGCATTGCTCGCTCCAGGTCCGTAACCAACTTGATACACCAGAGGGGCCCTAATTTTTGAAACTGTGTCCAATATTTTTAAGCTATGTCCAACACATTTTCCAAGAGAAACTGAATGCACGCTATGATTTGTCTTCACGATTTCTAAAATATTCGCGTTGTTTAGAAATCGTGAAGACAAATCATAGCGTGCATTCAGTTTCCAGTTCAACGCAGCACAGCCTGATCTTAGACTTGTTCTCCTGGGTTTCAGAATGGAGGTGAACAAGACGTGAGGTTAGAAGACACAGTTTACCACAGCGATTACTGAGTATTTTCATTCGCATGCAATGCACCGTAACAGGGACAATAAAAAATTACACTTTGCACGAATTGGCGAAGAACTTGGATAAAAGATCCATAATAATGAATAATCACTTCAACGAGACGGTGCTTTGGTACACGGTTCGTGGAGTTGATGTAAAGACTCTAGAATTTTCATTCTCGCTCGTTTCAAAGTAAATTGTGAAGTTATGCCCGTGGGTGGAGTGCTAAAAAAAGAGATGTCGTTCCTACACCAAATGAAAAGGAAGAATGCACCCATAAGTTCGAATAAAGTGAGCATACGCATACAAGTATTTCCACACTGGATCTTCCTGTTTCACTGTAAGACTTTTGACTAGCCGTTCGATCTGCATGTCGCTAACACATCTATGAGATCGCAGCCATGTTTTAATGTAATCACCTGCAAAAAGTGCGGGAACGCTGTTCCCACCCCACTACACCCCTGGTTATGCCTCTGCGCAGTTTCCCAAACTTTAACTTATTAATGAGCCATCATATGAAGGAGTTTCGCGGGGCCCCAAAACGCGGGCCCTAGGCCATGGCCTATGGGTAAATCCGTCACTGGTAGTGAGTGTTTGGGCAACTACTATCTGGACTTGCTACCTGACCATTTCTACACAAGTAATATTTCGCAATGCAAATGAACTCATTTACTTCTACGAAGCTCTGCTACCTGACGCTGCCAGAAAGAAACGAATGAACATGAACAACAACGAATTACTCGCGAAGTACCACACCTGCAACGTACGCGATGCTGCTGCACACTCGAGCAGAGGAAGTACCAGCAACAACGACAAAATAAAGCAGTTGCACAAAATAAAATCTGTTGGAAAATCATGGGTAGGGGGGCCCGGGACAATTTTTACTGGAGGGCCCCTATGACGTAATTCATGACGTTATCGTTTGTTAAAGTTATGTTTTCGCTGATTCGCGAGGTTCCCGTTTGTTTTTTCCGGTGGTCGAGAATGTGTTTACTCAAATCTATATACAGTTAGCTGCGAGAAATAAATACTAGATTGGATTTTTACTAAAAACATATATTTCACAGGCTGCGTTTTAGCTAACACTGCGAGATCTTTGCGTTTTTTCTTCCTGGAAACTTTGAGCTTTCCATAGCTCCTGATGGCATTACAGATTTCGGCATCGCTCAAGCTAAACACTGCAATCATGGGCGCCCGCAGAAATTTTTCCAGGGGGGGGCAAGGTTGACCTTTTGCTGACCCTCTTCAGGTTGTTGACGATGCAACGCAAATGGACGTACACAAAACGCTTCACTCTTTCTACACCACAAAGCAAATGCCAATTGTTACGGCAACAGTTGCATACCGTGTTTTCCCTCTAAAAAAATTTTACACTAAGAAAATGTTTGTTTTCGTGAGCATGGATATTTTAAGACTGAGTTAGCAGAGTTCTAAATGAATTACAAAGTTTGTGAATTATTGGAATAAATATACAATTTTATCAACATACGAACAAAATACATATTTAATTGAAATAGCGTCCCTTGCTTTATTGTTTTTCCAATGTTTTGGAATGTTGCAAGTGCGTGGTATGAGGTTTCACTGCGCAAATGGTCTGGTGGTACTGCACAGTTGCGCACTTAAAAAGAGCATTAATTGCAAAAAATGCGCTTTAT
>JGI24021J15306_10010836_pt1 | contig 11336 bp, 9 predicted proteins | sample Ectturendosymbi1_FD_15306 | JGI IMG/M metagenome (IMG submission 15306)
CCCGTCAGTTATGTCACTGTTTGTCGCACAAACACCCGATCGGCGGGGTTTGCGACTGGTCGTGCAAAGCTTCGGATACAAGCTGTCCTGACTCGGTTGCTTTTTTTCGGTTACTCAAGGCGTTGAACCTCCGGAGACTTTTGAGAAAAAGAAGCCTGCCAAGCAAGAACAAGAACGAACGTTGGAAGATCTTCTGCCTCATCTGAATCCTCCGGAAAATGCCAAGCACAAATTAGAGGTGCACATGGTGTTTAGAGCGTGATTCCTGGTTTTCGAGTTGGGTTATGACAAAATAATCTCCCTTCTTTAAGTCGATTTCCGTGGTGTTGAGGTGAAAGGTTCGGTAACAACCAGCGCATTTCCGTTCGGTGACAACCAACGCATTTCCGTTCGGTGACAACCAGCGCTTTTCTGTACGGTGACAACCAGCGCTTTTCTGTACGGTGACAACCAGCGCTTTTCTGTACGGTGACAACCAGCGCTTTTCTGTACGGTAACAACCAGCGCTTTTCTGTACGGTAACAACCAGCGCTTTTCTGTACGGTAACAACCAGCGCTTTTCTGTTCGGTAACAACCAGCACATTTCCGTTCTGATGCTATTCCGCTCACTTTCAATTCGGTGAAAATATGCGGTCAATGCTGTATTGTTTCAGAAATTTGGTTGATCAGGACATCAACAAAAGCTGTTTGGATGCTTAAATCGCAATTAGGATGAGAATTTTAAGTCGTTCTGTCGAGCTGCTACATTGATCGAAACTCGACGCTTCTGCTGAACATACGTGACAGCGGTTCGCACCGCGATCCAGCGAGCGGTGCACCGCTCTTTTGCCTTTTCAGTAAAAACATCCACTACGACGGTCCGTGTTCTTGGTGAAAATGTTGTCGCTTTTCAAAAAATGCTTAACAAAAGTTCAGCGTGTCAACACAATCGTGCTTCTCGGCTACAGGCGTTGGTTTGGTAATACTAACTTGGAACAGCTGCTTGGATCAGGTTTGGTAACCTTAAATTGGGGCATCTGTTGAAATAAGGTTTGGTAACCCGAACTTGCGGCAACTGTTTGGTCAAGTTTGGTAATCTGTTTGGATCAGGTTTGGTAACCTTAACTTGGGCCGTCTATTCGGTTCAGGTGCGACTCGTGCAAAGTCGTCCGCGCAGCGATGAGTTTGAGAAAACCCGCAAAGAGTCTTACGCTGTCTACCGGAAATACCAGCTGGCTATCCACAAAGATGACCCGAACGATTGCGAGGAAAAACAGGTTTGTGGGGGGGTCGACTTTGTTTATTTTCAAATCGATTTTGTGTTTGTTGACGGACACATTATCAACTTTTGATTTTTTTTTCAGTGGATGAGGTTTCTGGTCGATTCCCCTCTTACTGTAAGTGTTGCGCTGCTTTTTGCTTGTTATTATTATTACATCAACCATCGGCGTCGGAAAGATTGTTTCCCAGGGAGGGAAAGATTGTTTCCCAGGCAGGGAAAGATTGTTTCCCAGGCAGGGAAAGGTTGGTTCCCAGGGAGGGAAAGATTGTTTCCCAGGGAGGGAAAGATTGTTTCCCAGGGAGGGATAGATTGTTCCCAGGGAGGGAAAGATTGTTTCCAGGGAGGGGCCAATAGCGCATTTTTCCAGAGGCAGCCATAAAGGGAGGGCCGGAAGTGGTGAAAAGTCCATTTTCCTTTCATCCCTCTCGAAGCTAAGAAAACAACCTTTTTTGCTAAAAAGATCATGGGAAAATGTCAAATTTCAAAATCTAGGGGGCAAAACCCCCTGCCAACCCCTTTCTGACGCCCATGATATCGACGTAATCTGGAACCAGATTAATGAAGGTATATTATATAATGCACCGCGACTTGTTCCCTGTCGCCTTCGGCGTTTCTCGCGTCCATGTTGCGCTTTGCTCGCGCGCGCTACATCACGATTGTTTCGTCACAGTACGACGACAAGCCTTTCAAGCCAGGCTTCGGCTCCTTCCACAACCAGTACTGGCTGGACGACAAGCTGATCGCCGTCGGTGTCTGCGACGTCCTCCCCAATTACATATCCTCCGTGTATTTATACTACGACCCGGACTATGGCTTTCTGACAATGGGCGTCTATTCTGCTCTGAGGTCGGTGCGGGCCCTCGGCCAGGTTTTGAGTTTAAGGGGGGGCAAATAAAATTACGGGCCTGGGTGATGTTCTTGCGATCAATTGCCTGCATTGTTTCGTTTGAGAAACCGTGTTTGATGCCCCTCCTTGGCCCCCGAGGCACTCCCGGGCCCGGCGACAATCCCAGGAGACCCATTTCGTGGTTTTGCGTGAAGTTGAGCGGCCCGTGCGGTACCAGGCCGTAATGATGGCAAAGTAGTTGACAATTATGATAATCGTTTGATTTTAACAAAAGTCTTTATTACTACTATGTGTCCGTTAGTAATGATAATAAGAAAAGTGAATTTTTACGAAATAAACAGTCAATGCAACAACGACTTGCTCTAAAAATAGTGTATAATAATATATACTGATGACACAGTAACAAAAAATAAAATAACAGTAATAAAATTTAAATGAGAAAAAGAGTAGTTCGCCGCAAGTAATGGAAAGTCGGGTTGTCAGTGCTCGCAGTCGACACGATCTTTTTCTTCGCTACAGCGAAATAGTGATGACCCGCAAAATCCACGAGTTGCGGCCGAGTATCGAGTACTACTGCATGGGTTACTACGTCCAGTCGTGCCAGAAGATGCGTTACAAGAACAAGTTCTTCGGTACCGAGGTCCTGTGCCCGGAGACGTACAGGTGGATCCCGCTGTACAAGTGCATCGAGGCGTTGAAGAAGTCGAAATACACCAGGCTCAATGAACTGGGCGGTGGGTGATCTTGAGCGTTGTTCGAGTTACTCGTATACGTTGTTCGAGTTACATGCATGCGTTGTTCGAGTTACTCGCATGCGATCTTCGAGTCACTCGTATACGTTGTTCGAGTCACTCGCACGCGTTGTTCGAGTTACTCGCATGCGTTGGTCGAGCTACTCGCATCGTTGTTCGAGCTACTCGCATGCGTTGTTTGAGCTACTCGTATACGTTGTTCGAGTTACTGGTATGCGTTGTTCGAGTCCCTCATATGCGTTGTTCGAGCCCCTCGTATGCGTTGTTCGAGTTACTCGTATACGTTGGTTCGAGTTACTCGGTTTTGTGTGTAGAGTATTTAGCGCTTCGAAAAATTTTTCGATGTTTTGTGTTTTCCTTTTTCTGTGCAAGTGCATAACCTAGGCAACGCGTGCCGACCAACGTTCAGACCAGGAAGTCTTAGCGCTCAGTGCCCCTTCCTCCCCCGGTCCTTGTGCTACAGCAGGGCTGAGGAACCTATTTACTATCACGGGCCGCATAAATGGTGGGTTGTTGCTGGGCAAAATCAATTGATTTAATCCAAAAATTCAACCTTTATCTAACGATGAGACATAAGGGATTGTCTTAACGTGCCATCTAAGTACCTGCTTATCATGGAACTTCGTTTTCACGCGATGTTGAACTCTAACTTGGGTAACGAAAATTCCGATGCCGGCCATATTAAATGTTCACGCGGGCTGCAGGTTCCCTACCCCTGGTCTACAAGGGGCGGTTATTCGCCTACCCCCTTCCTTTCTTGCATGTTGCATAAAGAGACAGATACTATTGAAAAAGCGCCAATTGGAGGCAGGGTTCCGCATCACCGACCACCGCTTTCTGGTCCACTGATTCTGCTTTGCCCGCATTTCTAAAGCGCATGACGCGTTTCTGGCTCGACTTTTTATTTTTTCTCACACAGTGCATGACGCACGTGACTTCCGGCACACGCAGCGTTTGTCGTTGCTGCAACGTCACAATCGCGTTTATCGTTGCAGCAGCGTCACAATCGCTCTTTGATGTCAGTCTTGTCGTGCGCATGGTCGTCTGAAGGAAGGGGCAGGGGGTCTTTTTCTCCCCCTGGAGTTTGAAACGTCATATTTTGCTTTAAAGCTGATCAGACGAAAAACGGAACAACACAATCCGAGGAATTAAACATCGGGTTCTTTGATTTTTTGAAAGGAGTTGGGGTTACAGAACCAAGAGGGGTTACAGAACCAAAAGGAGTTGGGGTTACAGAACCAAGATTTTTTGAAAGGAGTTGGGGTTACAGAACCAAGAGATCATTGGATAGGGAACTAGCCGCACGACCATGGGTGTCGGAAAGATTTTTCCAGGGGGGGACAACGGGTGTGGAATTTCATTTGCAAAATGAAACTAAAAGAAAAACATTTTTCTGCTGAAACGTTTAAATTCCGCTCTTTTTTATTTTTGTGTTCTAAATATTTGTTCAGTTTTGCGTTTGCCCAGCTTTAAAATCCGGTAAATTTTTTAGTTGTGTTTTTTCTTTGATCAGCTTCAAATACCTTTCATTTTTTTGTTTATTTTCTGCTGAGTGTTTCCTTTGTCCACCTTTAAAATCTCCTAAAATTTTGTTTTTTTTCTATTTTTAATTTTTTTGTTTTTCCTTTTTGTCCAACGCTCGCAAGCGCCGCTGTGAACAAACCCTCGGGGGTCTTTGTAAACTGGAGCAGAGGGTATTAACCTTATTTGTACCCCGACCCATTACATCAACCCACTATAAACCAATGACCCCCATCTAAACCTCGAACAAAGCAAATGTAATGCAGGGGTGTACATAAAATATCAGCTAGCGACCCCTCCAAAAATGGTTCACGATCCCTCTTGGGTCGCGAACCTCCTGGTTGAAAACCATTGTACTAGAGAATAGTACACGTCAAGCCTCTGTGTTCAAGGTTTTAATGAACTTCAATCACAAACTAAGGTAACGAACGAAACGAATGAAGAGGCATGTGTTAACAGTACTGCAGCAAAAACTAATTGCATCTACAAGCCGCAGAAATTCAAACAGTAATTTTAATCACAACCAGTAGCGCAGCCAGAATGAGGCCGAAGAGGCCATGGCTCCCTCCGGAACAAACGTGCTCAGATTTTTCGCTGGTGCTTTATATCAATTTCAACTGTTCGATGGTAGAAGATACTTCATGTATTATCCTCTTGTAATAGACCAGGAATTGAGCTGGACATCTAAATGATCTTCGTGCAAAATAGCCAAAGTGAGCTGACGTTGAACTCTGATGACGTCAGAGACTGGCCCCTCCCAAACAAAATACCTGGCTGCGCCACTGATTATGCAAGGTCACGTGTCGCCGCCGAAAAAAACTTAAACAGCGACAGTTCGTTGAAATTTCTCTTCCGTTTGAAGGTGGTTCCCCGGACGACAAGGACGAAGACGGCGAGTGGGACTCGCTCGAGTCGCTCGGCGTCCTCCATCGGCGCTCGCCGAGTACGTACGGCGCGTACCAGCGTCACAAGTANGAGTCCGATCGCACCCGGTACCGCTTGCCCGACGGACAGGGCACCCTTGAGGAGAAAAGGGCCAGGGAAGACGAAAGGATGCGAACTTACGCGAAGATGGTCGGAAAGACGTGCGGTCGTCGGATTTTGGTCTTTCGCTCTGACGACGAAGATTATTATTGATTTTCGGCTTGTTGGTTGTTTTCCACGTCGGAAAATTAGTTAATTACGTGTCGATGCGACCGGTTGGTTACCGATTTATCATTGTCAGCGATCCAGTAAACCTGAGATCTCCAAACTATGGCCCGTGGGCCAAATCCGGCCCACAAGCCATTTTGTCAATAATGAAAAAATTATATACAGTAATTACGAAATATTTGTTGGTTTGGAATATAACATATCCCGAAACAATCACGTTACTTGAGACGTCCGGCCAGGGGAGGGCAGGGGGGCATGTCCCCTTGCAAATTTTTGGCATATCTGTCATTTTGCACTTTGAGAGGTGGTATCCCAAACAAAACCCTGTTGATCGCCTAAAATCAAACATTTCCCCCCAAAATTTTCGGTTGGCTACGCTACTGTGTCCGGCCCTCAAAAGTGTTTGGAATCCCCTGCAGTGAACCAGTGGTTCTCAAACGGGGGCATGCAAAGGCGTTCCAAGGGGTGCACGAATTTTTTCGTAATGAAATTTTGACGTAAAAGCAAATTAATTATAGGTACGTTTCTAAATATTTTGCTCATGATTACAGTCAAGGGGTACTTGAAAGACAAAATATTGGCCAAGGGCTCCACTTCGCTTCAAAACGTCGAAATCACTTCAAAGGCTGAGAGCCAGTGCAGTAAGTAATCGCTTGCGGAAACTCGCTGTCCTTTGTCGCTACTTTATTAAAGTCGCTACAAAGCCACAGAATTGCGTCTTCGCAGTCCTCTGGTGGCAACCCAACCTTCGAAAGGCTGGCTTTCATCTTAGTTTTCGGTTTGCAGCGTTCCTGTGTCCGCGCAGAGTCCCTTTACAGCTGTCCAATCGTCGGTTTTAAGTTTCCTTGTTTTTGTGCAGAAAAAGATGTTGCCTCGTTCGTGGCGAGACTTTAAAGTTTTACGAGAAAAATTTAATTGGACTTTTTAAGACTATCCCTTCGCTGATGCGCAAACATTGAAATCGACGAAACAACGACGGCAAAAGTTTGATTTTAATTTAATTCTTTGCGTCGCCACTTACGACTGCACAGAAAACCGCTCGACGTCATATCCGTGTTTTTATTTGAATGTATCCATTGGCTTTGTTGCGATACAGCGACCTTATCGTTTTAGTGTGTGATGGCTTGTTGCAAAGAATTGTGTATTTTTGAAAAGCTACAATCGTTGTTACGTCAGTGGGTTTGCTAACGGAAACAAGCCCCTTGCTGCGCATGGGCGTCGGGAGGAGGGCAGGGGGCTTTCGTACCCCTTTGGATTTTGAAAATAGATAATTTACTTANTAACTATTTTAGTAGAAAATTGTTTTTTTTCTCAATTTCAGAGTTGGTAAAATTGGTCACCCGGAAAAAATCATAATGCCCCTCGTGGAAAAATCGTTCCGACCATAAAGGGACCCAGGGGACCATGTCTCCCCGAAATTTTTAGCATATCAAGTCGTTTTGTGCTTTGAGAAGCGGCGTCCCAAACAAAATACTGTTGCTCGCCTAAAATCAAAAATTTTTGACCCCAAAATTTCTGGGCGGTCTGCGTCACTGTTCCCGACGCCCTTGTTTCCTGCTGTTCGCACGCTATGCGGCTAATCGGCAGTTTCATCGGCGAGGTGCGATTTTAAACTTTTCGCAGGAATCAGCAGAACGCCGTGCTGATGATGGCGGCCGCTGACCGTACAAGAGCGAAATCCTCCTACTCGCTGTATACCGACACACACAGGACTTTTTCCTTGAAAGGGACTTCTTCACCTGAATTGTATGTTTGCCCCGAACTATTGCGTAATACGCGTTTTTGTTGTTGATGACGTGCATGAAGCTCACGCAAACAAATGAAACAAACAAGTGACCTCAGTTTTCCAAAAGTTGTCGCGAACTTGGTTTTTCCCCTAATTTGCATAGGTGTCCTGTGTGTGCGAGTGTGTGTGCACGAGCTGCGCGCTGCTTGTGCTGATGTAGCAGCTTTCGACGCGAGAAGTTCGCTTCCGTTGCAAAGGTCACAACCTACCCGACGACGCAGCGTCCGACCGCGCGTATTCGCTCTGAACAGCAAATTTCAGAAAGGAGGAAAAGATGAAAAGCATTTTCCGGAATCAGCGAGAAGTTCACTCGAGAGTTGGTGCCGAAAAACGTTTTCTTATTACGCATTGGGTTATCATCGCCAGACGTCCTTTGTCCGGATCAGCCTGCACGTGCTTCACGCTGGGGGGGCAGATGGGAAAGTCCCTGTACTCCCCACAGCTTGTTCTCGTCGGCGTTGGCCCCATACTTAATTGTTGTTAGCGATGCCTTTTTCGCGCATATTTACTAGGGTTTCTCGGACTGAGTTGATTGAGACTGAAACTTTTGGTTCAACTCCATTTTTCTCACTTGGTTCTTTGAGTTTACTTAGAGATGAACGTTGGCTTTGACTGGACTGGTGGGAATTGTTTTCAATTCGTCCTCCATTCTCGGTTAATTGAGATGCATTGAAAATAAAGTGAGAAAATTCCTCATTCCTGGTCGAACAGGGGGAAAGGAGGTTGGGGGCAAAGTGGGACTTCTTGCCCCTGAACTTCGTAAAGTGCACTGGTGTAACGAACTTCCCAATTTCTCCATGTTTCGAACAATGCCGCTGGCCCATTTTCCCAACGAAAGCATATGTGCAGCCGAAATTATGAGATTCCTTTGCAGAAATTTTATCACATGGCGTCCGAAGTTCTTCTATTCCTACTTCAAACTTCTTTGCTGTTGCTATGTTGACAAAGTGCGATTGTTTGTTTGCGATAGACCTCGTGCGCAACGCTGGGCGAAATGTTCCAGTATTGCTCGCATTGATGCAGATTTCTGAGATGAACCGTATCGGTCCAGGCCATTGTCACGCTCTTGTGATTCACAAAAGAGAGTGTTGTGTTGTTGCAACGTCCTGCTGGTGAAGTCTGAGATTTGCGTGAATGGCTCGTGGCCTCAACAGCAGGAAAGATTCTTCATGCTTGCTGTGCACTTAGACTCTCTCGCCATAACGTAACTCTTTCGCTGTTGCGCGCCTTTTTCTCGCACCACGAATAAACGAGATGTAGCCACTTTAACTCGGCGCTGTCGCGAAGTGCCAAAGCGGAATTTGGCAGAGTAGAACAACTGGAAACAGTGGTGTAGGAGGCTGGGTGCAAGCGCACCCCAAAAGTTTTGATTTGGTGGAAATCTGGGCAAAATCTGTGAAAACCTTCGAAAAATCCCTGAAAATACGAGAAAAAATGGCGCTTGATGAGCTTTGATTTTTAAAAATGGCGCCTAAAATCACAAGAAGATGTTTTTTTTGTGTGTTTTTTCGGGCAAGTTTGGGGAGAATTGGGCAAAAATCTTTCACACCCCCAAGAATATGTCAGCTCCTACGCCTATGACTGGGAAGACGGAAGGAAAGAAAGCAAAGGAAGAACAGCTTCGACTGCCAGTTCTGTTTAAACCCAAATACTGCTGTGGTCTGTAGCACCAGACAGACGAAAAATAACATTGCAGGACGAACACCTAGTATCCTCTGCAGGCTGAATATAGCTTTTAAGTTTGGTAAATTAACTGTTGTCATGTCCATGGTTGAGTCAAGGACCTTCAGATGTTCTCAACTCGGTCGTAACTCTGCTACGTTTAAAACAGTAACCTAAATCAAAATTAGTCAAGCGAATGTGCTACACGATCAGCGGTTGGATGCTATTTCACGAACGCGCTTCGTTTCGACGCAGGAAACAGAAATGGACAAACGAAAAACAAAGTAAGAAAAGGAAAACGGTTTATAACACGTCGTGCTACAGCCACTGGCATGTAGGCTACTCGAAAACCGGAGTCAGTGCATGACACGTGCTTGGGAGCCTTCGGTGAAAATCAACACTGCGTCTACGAATTGATAAAAACGTGCAGTATTTCGGTCTTAGTGAGTGTGCACGGTGTGCAAAATGGGGGCCCCCATTTTCAATTTACGCGCTTTCAAAAATTTATGAGATTTTCATTATGATTGTAATTTTATTACAATGATCGCACAATAACACTTAATTTGGTTTGTTCTATAAGTTATTAATAATATGTTTTAAGACATTTCGATTTTCAATCTGAAGATAAGAAGCCAAACTGAAATGATGACACATAAATAGCTTTCTCTATGATCAAGAGGCCCCAGTGAAAATGTAAAAGGTCCTCAACCAAGATGCTAGGGTCCCCTCATCAAGGGATAGGGAGGCCTATTAGTCTTTGGTTAAACATAAATAGCCTGTCTACCGTGTATTCAAAGGGTCCAGACAAACGGTAAGATGACAAAAGGTAACATCGACAAGGTGTCCAAATACTCTTCAAAAAGATATGGGTCCTTCAATTAAAATTTAAGTGGTTTCAAATCAATAACATAGTAGAGCCCTTACTTTATGAATCATTTTGCTGCTAGTTGCAAGATTTAACTGGTAGCCTACCATTCTTGCGTATATTTATACTAATTACCAAGTGTACAACCTGTCCACATCCTTAAGCAAAATACCATTTACAGAAAGCCATTGCAATAAACACAATTTTTTGGCACATAGCCTACCAAAGATTTGCAGATTCGTGATATTAACTTGTTGAAGATTTTACTGCCAAAAGTTTGCAGCCAGGGCAGGATTAACCAATGGACAAGCCGGGCAAATTCGCGGGGCCTCGCGCTTATGCGGCCTTGCGCTTGAATGTCAAAACACTCTACTGGTTTTTCTATTTTTTCAGGCTGTTCACCACGCGTCAAACATGGGGAGTTTTTTTATTACTGCGTAGTATCTACTGCAGGTTAAGGAAACTGACAAGTTTGTAAGTTCTGCTTTGTCGCGATGCGTCGCGACACATCACATTTGCGTTTGGTTACACTCATTTGATTGTTCGTAACTTTTGAATCACTTACTTTATAATAAAACTTAAAATATGTAACTTGTTCTACTTTTCGCGAGCTATCTGAATCTGCATTGATATTTTGCGTTTTTCTTTCATGTCATGAGGTGAAGGACGAAAAAGAACGAAATCTTGTCTACACTTAGAAATTTTTCTTACTTTTCTCAGCATTAAAATTTTTGAAAAGGAAAGGCATGAAATGATAATTGTTTTTTAGTAAGCCCAAGCACTTGTTTTAAACTATAGACATGTACATTTACTGTATACATTGCATAAGGAAAGACAAGCACAAATTTAAGCAATCACCAGCTTCAAACAGAAAATAAGGACAGAATAAAAATAGCATGTATTTTTTATGACAGTGAAAGCGTAGGTTTCATTTCATTTTGCTATTAAACAGTGTGGTATTTTTGCAACAATCACCGAAATGCAATCCTTGCAAATTATTTCAGGTATCACAGTACAACAAAGTTGCTTTTTGATGCTGCTTTCTGTTGTAATCAGTGCATATTTTGTTGTGATCCCTAGGAACTTCAGCTATGAAATGCGGTTCCTTATTGAGCCTTTGTGCTATAACCATTGCGCTTAGTCGGCCAAGTCAGCTTGTATACGGGCCCCGTATTGTGCACAGTGCACGCAGATCAAATATCATAAGCTATCAGCGAAAACGCACTGACAGCTTTCAAGCAACTTCGCTACTTGAGTTGCTACAGCTAACCTCCAGAGCTCCAGTGCACTCCCACCACTCAAGCATGAAACCACAAGAGACCATAACTTCCAACACATCATTCGATCAGCACCAGACCCACTAAAGGAGAAAAGACATTGCTTACTTAGTAGTTAGTGTCTGCTTCTCTCGTTCATTCAAGAGCTATCGTTGGACTGGGTATGGCAGCTTGAAACATCCTGACATCCCCTAGGTGGCGGTGGTCCAAAT
>JGI24021J15306_10010841_pt1 | contig 11333 bp, 8 predicted proteins | sample Ectturendosymbi1_FD_15306 | JGI IMG/M metagenome (IMG submission 15306)
TGCTCCAACTTTACAGTTTTCACCCGTAAAGCATTGCTTGCAGATTGTGGGACTGAAGATGCGTAGTGTTTCGTAAAATCGTTTTCCTTTTAAAAAAATTGGCTGATTGATTCAAACTCTTCAAACCTTTGTGGAGGCTAGTTACTTGAATAAGATATGTTCAAGTTTGAATCATCGCAAAAAGATGAGAGCAGAGCCCGGTTGACTGATTAGTCGAACGCTTTTACAGCAAACAGAGCTTTTAGTGGCCAGCTGAAGGCAGTTGAAGGATCCACCCGTATTTCCCAAACATCAAACATGGCGGATGATTTCGACTGCAAAACCGAACGTAGAACCGGATATGTAAGTTAAAAATTCATAGATGTTGGTGGTTGACAGCCAAATTACTGTAGGGTTTGCAGAAGCTAGTGGTTTAAGTTAACAATTTATTCTCAACAAACCTTGTTAGATCACAGCGACCACTAAGCCGCTAAAATAGCTCTTTTTGTAGATCAGTGGTTTTCAATCGATTTTGTACCGCGACCCATTATAACAACCAACTGTAACCCACCGACCCCATCTATAACTCGAACAAAGCAAATGTGTTACAGCTGTGTGCATAAAACATCTACTCGCGACCTATCGTGGCTGACTTGTGATAAAGTTTGAGGCTCAATGCGTGTGGTAGGGTTGTCAAAGCGAGGATACTAATCTCATGAATGAGTGAAACATATCAGAAGCGTTTCACGCGAACAAGTTACCCTGGCCCATAAGGTCTCATTTTGCTGCAGAATGCCTTCAATAGGGGTGCTTTTTGTTTGTGCAAGGGGCTTGACATTGAAAATTTGGGAAAAACGTCATTGATTTACAGTGTTTCATATTTCAATTTTTGGGGCGCTTAGTGCTTTGTTTGGGAGGTTAAGCCCATCAAAGCCCCGCCTTGGGACGAGACTGATCCACACAAAGGTGAATTGGTTGATATACAATGTTAAACAATGCTTTATTCCTACTTCATATCTTGCATTTGCGACGTTTCTAAATTTTGGTGCGGATTAGGCGAAGAGTTTCCAACGCTGTCAAAGCGCGCATTTGAAGTGATTATACCGTTTCAAAATACTGTACTGATCTCCGCGAGGAATGGTTCTCGTCATTGATGAAAAGAAAAACCATCATCGATCTTGATTCATCCCCAAGGATGACATGAATCTCTTTCATGCACTGTTTCCAGCATGTCAGGTATAGTGCGTAGAAAAAAACAAAGGTCGCACTGAGTGATTGACTGGTTGAAATTGTTTGCCAGATATTAATAAAAGAAGAAATTCAAACATTTCTGTGCATTCCTTCTTCCAAACTTTTGCCCTTCAACTCAGTATATGGCGGTTCATGAGAACCTGTTTTCAGAATTTCAACAACCCAGCGAACCACTTGTTAAAAGTATCCATGCTTGCTTGTGACAAAAAATTTTTATTAAAGTTCTATCTCAGAAGCCTGGCAAGTTTAATACGTTTAAGCATTACCCTAAAATTGGTTCCAGTACAACTTAGGCCACGCGCTGGGTAAGCGTTAAAATCCATATCTTTGAGTGAAATTTGCAAAGTTTCTTCCAGTGAAACCTGGCCTCGAACTCTTCCGAGCAGATCGCTCCTTCGCTACACTGAAACATTGTGGGGATATAATCAATTTTATGAATTTATTAACTAACCTCAACGTTTGAACACGTCTTCACCAAACCTATTCCATAAATCAGACAGCCACACGAATGTATGCAAAGTGTTGGAGTTTAGGTTTACAACAAAACTTACAACAAAAGATTGCGTGGACACAAAATGGGATGTCAGCTCAAGAACGCCACTACTGTGAATTTCAGGTCCAAATAAGGTTTATTTTCTTCAACTGAGGACCTTCATGGACATTTATACAGGTTATCGCATGACGTGAGCTTTATGTACAATCCAGACCAAATTCAGCTTTCTGTGTGAACAAACAGACATGCAAGTAACCATGAAGACGCCTGTCTGAATCACGCACTTCCTATTTTTTTGGCCTTACGGAATCTTCGTGCGAAATTTTACAGCACGTTTTGGTATGAAGATATTGTTCATTTCCTTCCTGACCTCACGTANAAGTCAACAGGAAATTTGGAACTTGTGACGCAAAGCCANGCGAATAGCGTTGAGATTTCGATCCTTGCAAGAATGTCCACCTGACGGAACAGCATCAGCAAAAGATACAAGTAACAGGTTCCGTTCAAACTCAACATAAATTTTCAAGGTAACCAGAGAGTTTTGCAAAAAAAATATCGACGTCATTTTCAGTATTTACAATTAGGGTCCTCACTGTTACTGATGCTTGTGTCATCATCGTCTCTAGTGTCATCAGAGATATTTTTGTTGCCCCTCCAGCAGGCCCATAACCATAGGAAGCAACCGGGTTTTTGCCTCGCTCCGAAATGTTCAAAAACATGTTTTATTGTTCCTGGAGTTGCCAGATGCGTTTTGTAAAAATATCGGCCATTTTGAATTGTCAACAGTGCCAGATCTAAGCTGTGTCGTATTTCGAAAGCGACACAGGGAAAACAGAGAGACAATCAGNATTGTTAAGCCACAATTGCCTGTATTTTGGCTGGCTCATCCCATGTNGGTGTGTGCGTGACGTGATAATCGCACCAAGGATCGCACTTGCGTCAACAGCAGCAAATAAACTTTGCTGAAAGAACTGTCCTGACAAGATTCACTACTAGAGTCAATATAATTTGGGAAATTCTGCGTTATTTCTTTTTGAAGTAACAGAAAATTATTTATTTTCAAAATACCGGCTTCAGGCACTGATTTTCAAAATACCGGCCTCTGCTAAATTAGAAGTTAAACACCGGCCAGGCCGGTGAAATATCGGCCATCTGGCAACCCTAGTTCCGTAAACTACACGCTACAATCAATTTTACCCCCAAAAGTATCCGCTGCTGGCCCTGATTTCTAGACCATGAACGCCTGCGCCAAAGTCACTCAACATGTTACCGTTGTTCAGTTGGAATCACTAATGGCTGACTGTTAAACATGACGGTCAAATGGTAAAATTCAATGAAGTAATGAATTTTTGGATGCTGTTGAAGGAATTGATTTATTTTGTGGGTTTGGAAATAACGGAAAGAGATTTGTTCACGAAAACTCCAATCTACTGCACTTCCTCTGCCAATTTGTTTGGTGGTAGTGATTCATTCAGGAGAATGTGGGCAGTCTTTTTGAAGTTCCGTAAAACTTATTTGATGTGAACGAAATAAGCCGCGGTGTTATGAAATTTTACAAGGTATGTAGACTTTAAGACAGGCCTGTAACAAATTGAATTCGATAATAGAGAACAAGGTCACACTTGCCATTTTGCTGCAACAGTATAGTTTCTAACTTGGTAAGATAAGCAGGTGGTCAGCAATGACTGTCAAGATCCAATTGAAATATTTTGAAAACAACACACCTGTTGGTACAGACCACAGCGGCCATTTGATACTGTAAACCGTGGACAGCACTATTGGTTTGCTGTATACGACAAGAAACGTCAAAGTTTGTCGCTCAGTTGCTTTGAACGAAGCATTCAATTGATACTGCGAAAGAATTCAGGCGTGATGTCATGGCGTTTGCAAAACACTGGAGGTCGTAATGGATCGTTGCATCTGCAAGCAAGCATGCATTTGGAATTGCACAATTAAGAGTTTTGTTGGGAACTGTGTTTCTTGAAAACGCACGGGGGCAACGGGAATAACGTTTATCTAGAACTAGCAGGAATCAATGAAAAATACAGTAAAGCTACGTCGACATTACCTGAACAGTTATGCAGTAACCTATGTGACGCTAGCACTCCACTATGGGTTAGGTACTGTAATCCTGAGGGTCGCGTAAGGGAAAAGTGTAGGCTAAATGCGACAAATGTTTTTGCAAAGAGTTGGATTAGATCAGTGGTTCTCAACGAGGGGCCATTTGGTTCACTCAGGTAAAAATGGTTAAATCCTGGGAGAAAATTCGTCAGAGAAAGGAGTTTTGAAGAAACTAAGTATTTCAATCTTTTACTATTCAGCTTGCGCAGGGACTGATATTTTTACGTTTCTAATCCGTTTTTTTAGCTTGCATTTAGGCAGCTTGCAACCGTAGTACTGTAATTAAATCATACATTGGGTTGCATTTTTTGATTTTCCTAGCTCACCAAGTTTGAGATGGAATGAAACAAAATTAACAATTGCGATTCGAAAATGCACTGCAGAAAGATGGAGAACGTGGACTTGTTTTGTGGTCTGGTACTTATTTACATTGTATTGTAGTTGTAGATTTCAATTTTTCACTGAAAGCGTCACTGATTAGTTTGAAAGTTTTAGACTATTTTGAAGCGCTTTTTATCAGCTTGTTGGATTTACATTGTCATCGAGGTGAGTAAATGAAAGATGCTGTCTGTAAGCCCATTTTACTAATACTTCTGTTAAAGACGAAAACTGTTTCTGCTTCCAAACCTTACATACAAAAATATTTTTTAACCTAAATAGTTTGTAAACATCAAAAAGATAATGATATACTTCGTCTAAAACACACAGGTTCAGAGAAAGTCTCGCTTGATTGATTTGTATGATAAACCCGGTATTTTGCATTAAAACCAGTTTCTTTGCAATGCTGATCACAGCTTTTATCTCATTTGTTATTTATGAGGGGTTAAAATAAACGTGTCTAATGCTGGCAAAGGAGAGAGATGCGGAAAAGAACTTTGAGAACTCTGTGTTTCGATTAGGCCTATATGGAAGAGTATGACGTTGAGATCAAGACGAGTAGTTTTTAACAGCCATTTATAGGCAGGACCGCCTGCACCAAAGCTTGAGAAAAGTGTGACTTGTTCTGATTAGGACATTGGCGATGCAAGGGGGCCAGGGGTCACGACTTCCAAGAAATCTTGCCTGGCCCTCAAGTGGACCCCCAAAATTGATGTCACTGCACATTTCTGAAATTATTTGAAGCTGAATTACTGTAAAATATCTTTAAAGACCATTTTTATTCATATCGTTTAATTTCGTTTTGAGGAAAGTTAGAATAAAAAAATTCGAAACTGTCGGCCAGCACAGCTGTGCAGACCATGTGCAACAGAACTGTACTTTGTGTGACTCATCCAAATCGGCTGCTTCAAACCGTCTTCTGATAATTGGCGCAACTCCTCTCCCAGTTTTCAGTGATAACAGTGGCCTGCGTTTTGGACTGCAATTTGCATGCTTTCTCTACAATCGGCGCAAGCTTAAACTTCGAGTTCGGTGCTAACAGCGTAATAGTCATGGCGTGGGTTTTAAACTACAGTCCACGTGTTTTCTCTAATTCTGAAAGCGTTAGCGCGTGTTTGAAACTGCAGCGATCTTGCTTTGGTGATGCATCAATTCACCTGTAAGCTTTTGCTTGCAATGTACAGGACTTGAGGTGCGTACTTGACGCGAAATCGATTTCTTATTGAAATGTTTTGTGAGCAAATTTCGCTGTCCTTTGTCAACGGCTTTACTAGAGGCTTGAACCAAGGGATGAGTTAATTAGCTGAAAAGGGCCCACCAATCAACACTCAGAAAATAGGTACGAAATCACATTGAAATCGGACTGCTTGTGTTACTTTGTCACTTAAATGTTCATTCGTGCAGTCAGAATCCTCGCAGAGTTATGAAAGTACAGCACGACAAGCAGATTCCTCGAATACCCTACTTCACTTTTGACGAAATCAATACTCTGATCGCAAGCTGCTAAGATGTTTGGCATAAGTTGCAAGCTCGTATGGTTATCGTCAAAATTCCCGGCTGTGCTCGGACGTTTCGCAACAGGAAGGAGTAACGTCTCCGACCCGAACAAACTGTAGAACTCGAAGTTTTGCGGTCTCCCAGATGGTCAAGCAAAAGATTGGAAATAACATGACTCCTTTCAACATCTCGCAGATAGATCACACACGTGCAAGATCTTATATCGGCCGGGAGTGTTGGGAGGCAATTCGTCATAATTCTAAGTACCCATTAGTGTTGAACGGATCGGAGATTTCGCAATGCCAATCCAGTCCAATATTTTCATTGTGTAATCCAGTCCGATCCGAATCCCGTATTACTCTGTCCAAATATTTGATCCAAACCGGTTTATATCCGAAAAAACACTCTGATTAAACATTGGAGTGCAGTGATCAACGCATTGGATGTCCATGTCTGACCCGGTAGAATGTTTTCAAAATCCAGTCTGATCCGGATCCGCTTCTGAATTGCAGAATCCATTTGGATCGCGATCCGGAAACCGGATCGTGTTCAACACTGGTACCCATTGCCTTTGTTTGAAAGCATTGGTGTTGGGTTCCAGTTTATACCAATTTCACAGCATAAGTCAGTCGAAGACTTCATTACTTGCAACATCAGACGTACTCAAAGCCTTTGCAATTTAAGCTCATCAAATATTAAAAGAGGAAAATTGTAAAGTGATTGGAAACAAGACAAGCTGGAGTTCCAGCAAGACTTTCATAGACATTATTCAGAACAAATGCCTCACCGTGTGTGAAGGCTCGTGGAAGATTGCACAGTCTCATTACAGAAAAGCCTTTCTTTGGCTGAAGCTTTTCACGTACATTACATGAAGAGATGAATCAACGCAAGCCTGCCATAGCGACAGCCAAAAACGGAAGCAACGCCTACCTGATGGTTGGAACTGCGATATCACGTGATGAACAGGACTGCACATTCTTGAAAAGGAAAAGACCACCAGAAAATTATTACCAGGCTTATCAATAACTGCTTTCCAAAACAAAACCAAAAAGATGCAGATGCAAAATTCAAAACCGTCCCCCAGCAATCCACAGCTATGCAGGCCACGTGCGACAGAACAGTACGTTATGTGACCCATCCAAATGGGCTTGCTTCAAACCAGCCTTCTGACCATTTGCGCAATTTCTCCCAGTTTTCGGTAGTACAGCAGAATTTGTTTAATTCGCTTATTTCGTCAATTTTTCGTCGGTCCCGGCAGAATTCCTATCTTTTGTGTACATATCTATTCGTCTAATTCGCTCAATTCGTCACCTCTTTCTATCCCTAAGAAGCGTTTTGTTCGGATAATTGTCATTTGCAGTTTCGGTTTTGATGTTGAAGCAGTTAACACGTGTGGGAATTCAAACAAATTCAGGATCTTTATATGAGAATTGTTGCAACTCGCAATTTGTAAATTTATGCATGACGTGCGAAGCCCGACCCGACTCCCCATTGAAAGAACGCAGAGGCATAAAAGTTTGTCAAAAATTTCGAAGGTGCTTGATTAAATGCAGGAGTTTAGACAGAGTAGAGGAATTAAAGAGTTTAATTTAGTAAACAACCATAACGTCATAAAGTTGTATTTTCCTGCTATGATAGAGTTTTCCCCTGTTTGCATAATTCGTCAGTTTGCCTAATTCGTCACTTTTTTCTAATTTCCTTGAGGTGACGAATTCGTCACTTTTTTCCAATTTCCTTGAGGTGACGAATTAGGCAAATTCTACTGTAATAGCAGCGATGTGCGTATTGAACTTCAATTCGCATGTTATCTCTACAATCGGGGCAAGCTTAGACTTTTGGTTCGGTGCTAGCAGCACAATAGTCATGGCTTCGGTTTTAAGCTCCAGTCCACGTGTTTTGTCTAATTCTGAAAGCCTTGAGGCAAGCACAAGAGAAAGATGGCAATTCGGGGCATTGACTAACAAGAAAGCAACCAGCAGCAATAGAGATCCATCACCGACTTCATTCTACTACTATTAGGTTGCACTATCATTATATAGTGACAAGTGAACTACGATTATTCGCTTGTGGTGACCATCACAGTGACTTGTTACTCATGGGCACCATCTAGCGGTGACCATTTAGTTACATGTGGCGCCTTCTGGCTGCCACATGTGCTTGAAACTACAGACGTCTTGCTTTGGTGATTCATCATTTCAGCTGTAGGATTTTGCTTGCAATTTAAAGGACTAAGATGCATACTTGACGCCAAATCGATGTCTTAGCATAATGCTTTGTGAGGGGATTTAGCTGTGGGCGCCCTCAGGCACGTTAGCCACGTTTCAAGATATGGGGAAACAAAATACAATTTAAAGTGGCAAGATTTTTATTTTTAGTATAATTTTGAACAAAAAATTTTCTGGGCACAAAAAAACTTGGCCGGACACAAAAATAATTTGGAGGGACATTGCTCCTGATTTCTCACCCTGGCTACGGGCTTGGTAGCCTTTGTGGTCAATGACGTAACTAGAGGCTTGATTCGGAGAGGGGGAAATTAGCTGAAGAGGGCTCACCAGCCAGCATTCTGAAATAAGGAGTGAAATGACAGTGAATCCGGCTGCTTGCGTTACTTTATCACCATTTTTGCGGAGTCGGAGGTTTTTGGGTGGAGTCGGAGTCGGTTTCCTAACAGCACTGGGAGTTAGAGTCAGATTTTTTTGTCCGACTACGGATGTCCGATTGGATCATTTTGTACATTACACCCTTGAATTGGGAATTCCTGTTGAAATGGTACAATTTCTTTTGAAACTTTTGTTGAAACAGATTTCTTGCTGTGTACCACGATTTCCATTGATTTTAACAGCCAAATTTCATTCTCTTTATGTTAAGGAGTCGGCGTCGGAAATTTTGGAGAGTTGGGAGTCGGAAATTTTGAAAAGGCCGTCGGATATTTTAGCTCCGACTCCGCAACCCTGTTGCCAACAACATAAAAAATCTCGCATATTGGTAACAACAGAAAGAAAACCTACTTAAGTTGACCAGGAGCGAGTCCAGCATCAGCTTGTTTCCGCGTATTGTGATGTGCAGCAGAATTTTCAAGCTCTTGTAATTCAGCCGCCCTCTCCTGTTTCAAACGAGTGTAGGCTTCGTGATTTTCCTTGCACCTTTCGGGCGTTAAATTGTGATAAAGCGGACAGGTCGCAGGTGTGAAGTGTCTTTCGTACTTTCCTAACAAATGTCCTCGTCCATCGCAACCTGATATTGGACACTGCTTTAAGTCTATATGGTAGGACTGCGCAAAGCGACGCTTCCTCAACCGACTTCCGCTTTCATCCAGAGCGAGAAGCATTTCGTGTTCTGTCATTCCGAGCGGGTTCGATCGTTTCGGCGTGTGTGTTTTGTTGGGGGAAGGAGCGCTGGTTGGAGGTGCCTTTTTCGTCGGTTGACTGTTTTTTTGCACAGGATTTGACACTTTTCCCGTTGAACTCTTGCAACCCGGATCAGGGCCAGTTGTCTCACTGATGTCGCTGCTGTTATCACTTCCATTTTTGTGTGATCTCGTCGGCTTATTAACAGACGAATTGGAGCCTTGCTTGAGCCTGCCTTTGCTCCTTCTAGACACTGAAGGCTTTTCCTCTTCTTCAGAAGAAACATTTTTTTTCTTTTTAACACCACATGATGCTGAGTCGCTATTCGAAAGCAATGCAGATGACGACAGACGTGTTTTTCGTGTACTGGCGACACAGTTTTCTTCCAACTCTTCTGATGACCCATTGACAGTTGACACATCTGAACCTTTCTCTTTTTTGGAAAGTGATCCTCTACGGCGCTTTGGCATTGTTCATTTATTATCTTATTTCTGTTGCTGCTACTGGCCTATATCAAGAGAAAGTATCAACTAAATAACCCATGCCTTTTTGTTGCAAGGCACCTGCAATAGATACAAATGATTTAAAACTTCAAACACAAAAAATACTTTGTCTTTGGAAAAATCAATGTTCTACCTTGAATAGCACATTTGGCAGGACAAATGTTGCAGAACCAGCTGCTCGCTTCACACAACTAAACATTGAGGAAAACGTTCTATAATCAGGAGCTTGTAAATAAGCTAAGTCTTTAAAGTGCACCAAACAGTGAAGGAACTTCAACAAACAACAACCACCCTGATCATTTACAGTCCAGAATACTTTTATCACGAACACAAAATCAACCATTCCTGAAACGTGGGTCACTTCTCGCATAAAAAACACAGTTTGACAAACTTGAAATTGAAATTCCAAGTTTCAAATCAAATGCAGAGAATATTTGTTATTTATTTTAAACAATTTGAGGTGTCATAACAACAAAACAGCTGTAAAAATTTCGATGGCTTAAATTGCAACATATGATTTCATGTGAGGCAAAATTGCATTTTTGCAAATTGTGCAATGCTGTTGGCCAATGAGGAATGTGTGACACAGTCTTCCACATGGAAGTCATGAGTGGAGTGAAAGTACATGAGCGGAACAATCTAGGATTCACACTTGAAGGCAGCCAATAGTGCTGCAAAACATTTTTGTTGATTCTAACTTTATGTTTGTGTCCCAAAGATTTGCTACTACATCAGCTGCTATATCACTTATTTTTCTGAACCTTGCTTTGAAGTGCTTATGTCTGCATAGTTCTCAACTGTTTTCTATATTACTTCTTAATCAATATATTTTCGATCAAATAAATACACTATTTACTTCACCAACAAAACTTGCTTTGTATGCAGAACACACAAGCTTGCAAGCTTTTTGAGTGCTATGATAACAATTCCTCTTCTCGTGTTATGTGCTTTGCCCTAAACATGACGATAAGATGCCCTTCATAGACAACTGTTTATTCCATGAAGACCCTGGTCTTCCACGACATTTACGCATAGCCATTGGAAGTAATTGATGGTATCGTGCAGTACAATATCCGGCTCAGGGAAATGTTATTAAGAGATGCATTTTGGAAACCTTGTTTGTGTAACTGCTAAGGCTGGTGGTTACCTTATCATGCACCACAATGATGAAAAATAACTGAAGCACATTAGAAAAGACCCAGGATCAATTTCACTGAATCCTCAGCATGAATACATCATGTTCTGTAACAGTCTTTAAATGATGACCTTCGAAAAACCAGTCTGCTCAGTGCTCATAGTTGTTCTGATGAAAAGAATACAAAAAGATCTGGGCATTTCTTCATTCAAACAGGAAAAGTCACTGAGATACAAGAAACTTAAAGTTAACATGGCAAGAACTAATAGTTTGTGTTCATGCCAGCAGTGTTTAATCACAACTTGTCAATGTAGGTGTTAGACTTTGACAAGTGTGTGTTCATTCACCACTCCTATCCATAGTCTATGTCAATTGCATAGACAGTCACAGCTGAGTTGACAAGGGACCATCTTGTCTGTTTGCAGACAGATCAACATATAGCTTTTTGCTGCTGCTTACATCCTATAAACAGGACTGCTTACATCCCATAAACAGGGTCTGACAGCACCAAGCTGTCAGTTTTAACATTTTTAGAGCCGCCTGGTTTCGGCGATTTTCGCAAAAAAACAGCAGTTTTCGGTTGCCTTACCAACGCCCTAGCTCCTCCGCCGATTGCGCTAGAGAGCTGT
>JGI24021J15306_10010843_pt1 | contig 11332 bp, 7 predicted proteins | sample Ectturendosymbi1_FD_15306 | JGI IMG/M metagenome (IMG submission 15306)
TTTTTTATCGAACAAAATATGGGTACGCATCTTTTTGGGTCACCCTGTACTTCACATCCTTAGATCTTTATTTGTGCCTGGCAAAATAAGGCTGCAGCCTTGTCGGTAAGATTTGATAAGGCTGTAGTGAAATACCTAACAATCTGAAAGAAACTTGCAGCCTACATGACACCATCGATTTCAACTTAGCAGATGCTGCTGTTGCTACTAATGCAAGTAGTCGAAATCTGCAAACATACTACAGTAAGCTCATTGCACTCAAATGTCGCAATTCCATCAGACAATAACCTGAAAAGCAAACCTGAAGCTCTATTTTTTTACAATGAAACTAAGGCAGGACTCGATATTCTGGAACAAATGTCAAGATGCTACTCTGTGAAAACTGGAAGCAAGCGCTGGGGCCAGTCCATATTTTTTGTAATGTAATAGATATGGCACTCATAAATAGCTCGATTATTTACAAGCATGAAAATTTGCAATTCCAGCAGAAGTCCCAGAATGTTCATACAGAGTGTGAGCGAAGACCTAAAGGGGGAACTCCATAAAAAAGGTTACAAATTGAAAGCAATGCAACTGCTGCAGATTGTGCTCCAACACCTAAAAGTGCAAAACTTCGACTGGCAAAGATTGCAGAAACAGAGAAACAGACATTTGCATGATTTGCAAAAAAACTGTGAGTGGTAAATGGCAGACTAAACAATCTAAAACATAAACCACTCAAAAACGTGTTTTTCCAGCTGGTTTGCTTGTCTCTTAACACTTGTCTTTTTTGTTTTGCTTGATTCTTCACCAATGACGTAATTTGTAATTTTTCATCTCAATTAAATATCTGAGATTAGTGTTTAACTCACAAAACAACACTTGCTTCAATTGACGCACTTGGTAATTCTAGGTAGTTGTGAATCCTGGTAATCCTAGTGTTAAAGGAGGCTTGGTGCGTAAAGTGCTCTGTTTAGCAATCGTGCTTGGGGCATCACGTGGATGTGTGAAGTCCAATCATACCCCTTTCAGACCATTGTGAGTCAGTACCAAGTAGCATGCAGTGGCATGAACAGTTGGCTGTTGAGTTCTTCCATTTAATATTACTGCTATTTGTTTCTTAAACTATGTCAACTTCAAAGTTTAGTAATAGTCAATAAAGATATGAGCTCTTGTAACAAATTACTAAACTGATAAATTTAAAATTGATAATATCACATCTGAGTGATTACCAGCAAACCTGAACGCAGATCGACATTTGGAATCAGCCGTCAAGCTGTGGAAAAACTGGTTGAGGAATTTTGAAAACTACCTAGAAGAGAGCTGCAAAAATGTAGTCCTAGACCAGCGAACACCTCCATTTCCCGTCCCCAAATAAGGCTGTGCATTTTGCTAAGTCATGTGTCAGCCGACATGTATGAGCTGCTTGAAGATTGTTGCACGCATGCTAAATTGGTGCTAGAACAAACCTTCAACAAGAAGCCCAACACAAACATTGACGTTACCAACTGAATACATGCAAGCAAATATTGGGAGAAAGACTCGAGGATTTCTTGCTGAGTTTATACTCATTAACACATCGAGCAGCAGTTGTCTGGAAACTTGCCCAACCGCATACCGCCATCCCACGGTATATTCATGGCCGGCGTACCATATACTCGTACTTCACTTCAAATGCCAACCATTGAGCGCCAGGTCGTATGTTTTCCTCTACAAAGTATCAACATTTCGTAAAAGTCTCTAGCAACCAGAAACATATATTTACAATGTTCGCTGACGTACGGTGTGGTCAGGAGAGCATTTCAAAGTAACCATGGTATATTTTGCCTGCAGTCATGGTGGTTTTGCCTGCAGTCACGCACGCGTTTCGCAGAGAGCGGAAATAAGATCGGCCTGCTGTAACCATGTGGCTGATTGTCTCGTCACATTGCATTTCATTGGGAGCAGCTTCTAATGTAATGTGGATAAACAATCACTCAGAAATTTTCTTACTGACTGAAAACCTATCATNTAGAAATTTGATGATTTTTGCTTGAGGATAAATATTTTTTTCGGCAGCAAGTAACTACTTCAGCCGTGTTTTCGATGCTGCTTCACAAACATTCGCTGTTGGCAGATTTCAAATGACCTGTTAGTGTACAGCATTTGTGAANGCATGCCAATGCAGAGTGAATAAATATTTTCTCCACAACTTTTTTACTGAGTTAGAACATATCATGCATAGATTTGGCCTATTTTTGCTTGAATATAAATATTTTTTTTGGTAGCAAGTAACTGCTTCAGCTGTGTTTGACGCTGCTTCATAACCATTCGCTCTTGGCAGATTTCAAATGACCCACCCGTTAGTGTGAAGCATTTGTGAACTCATGCCAATGCAGAGCGCATAAATAATTACTCTACAACTTTTTACTGAGTTAGAAGATATCATGCATAGATTTGGCCTATTTTTGCTTGAGTATAAATATTTTTTTTTGGCAGCAAGTAACTGCTTAAGCTGTGTTTTCGACGTTGCTTCACAAACATTCGTTCTTGGCAGATTTCAAATGACCCGTTAGTGTAAAACATTTCTGAACACATGCCAGTGTGATGTGGATAAAAAATTAGTGNGAGTTGGAACATCATGTAGAGAGTTGACAGTTTTAGCTGCTGCAAAATTGTTTTATTTTCAACAACAAGCAACTGCTGGAGCCGCCTGTTCGGCAGCTTCACAAACATTCGCACTTGGCAATGAGCCCTGCTTTGCAAACATTCGCACTTGGCAATGCGCGCTGCTTCACAAAGATTCGCTCTTGGCAGATTTCAAAAGACCCGTTAGTGTAAAGCATTTGTAAATGCATGCNAATGCAGAGTGCATAAATAATTTACTCCACAACTTTTTTTACGGAGTTAAAATATANCTTGTAGAGATTTGACGATTTTTGCTTGAGCATAAATACTTTTTTCGGCAGCAAGTAACTGTTTCAGCCGTGTTTTCGACGTTGCTTCACAAACATTCGCTCTTGGCAGATTTCAAATGACCCGTTAGTGTAAAGCATTCCTGAACGCATGTCAGTGTGATGTGGATAAAAAATTAGTGTGAGTTGGAACATCATGTAGAGAGTTGATGGTTTTAGCTGCTGCAAAATTGTTTTATTTTCAACAACAAGGAACTACCAGAGCCGCCTGGCTGCTTCACAAACATTCGCACTTGGCAGTCTTCAAAAGGCCCATTAGCGCAAAGCCTTTGTAAGGCAGGAAGGGCATCGCGAAGAATAACACCCATTCATTTGCGAAAAAGCAGTAATTCAGTGATCGCGGCATGTGATCTTTTTGCTGCTTCCCAACAATACATATCGTTGGAGATTTAGAGTTCAACACAGGACAAAAAAGTTGCTGCCAACAATGGCTCACATTGCACCCTTGCTGCTCATCCTTTACCATCGCAACAACGCCAAGCACCTGAACATGCGTGCATAACTNTTTCACAAATCTCAAACCATATTTACGACCAGCTGATAAAAATGTTGTAGTTTTTTTCCTCTCGTTTCATGCACTACAATCTCGACATATGGCCGCTACAAGGTAATCACAACATGTTCTGTGATATTCACATTTTTTCTNCAACAACAACAGCAGAAGCGTTACATTTCAGCATCCAAGAACTGGCAATTGTCGAATGCTCAGCCCACGTGCAAGTAAAATTATGTGTTTTTTTTCATGCGAAAATAAAATTTTGCGTGTTTTTTTGTGGTAAAATGTGTGTAATAATTTTTTTCGTAGTTCAGTTAGTGCAACGAAAACATCTATGAAGGTTTTACATGTTGAAACAAAATTGTGCTGTACATTTCAGTCAAATCGAAACCAAATTGAGTTATTTAGCGATCGGCAAAGCACAGCTGAACGCATGTGCGTTTTCGGACGGAGTCGAAAAGCAGAAATGCTGGCTAGGCCCAGGTGATATAACAACTGTCATAACTTTCTTCTCTACAATTTTTTAATTCAAAACCTGGCAGGGTGCTTTGCAACAGCTATAGCAACCGTTTCTGTGATTTTTTCATATTTCCCATTGTTGGAATAGGCGCAATAAATTTTCGAAGTCAAAAAACAGACAATCCAACCTTGTTTCAGGGTGTTTTTTCTCTCCAAAAGAAGTGAAAAAATTTTTTAAATTTTGATTTCATAAACTACACAATATGACTAACGTTTTTGTACAGAATTTGTGTTTCTATCATGCAAGGTTTTCCATCCAGTCTTTTTGAAACAACGCCTTGCTACCTCAAGCGCCAGCGCAAAAACCATGCCGGCGTTCTAGCATCAGACAGCAGCCACGAATATACCATAGACCGGCAGTCAAGTAGTTAAGCAAAAGCTGTCAACTCCATGTTGTCACGACGAGTATCATCAGGAATTAGTTCATGACGCATTTGGGAACAACTTGAGTTCCCCTGCCATTCAAATGCGATTACTAGGAAAGAGTGAACTGTCATCGGAGAAAGCGTTCAACCTGGCATTGATGTTGAAAATAGCTCAGTGAAACTCAGACGCCTATTCTACTGTCTAAAATTCTGAAGGTAATAGCCCGATCATGGGAAATATAGCCGCTTCGATCCCCTGTTGCAAAAATGCTTGTACTGTGGATATTATTACCACATGAGAAAATTCAGAAAAGTATGCCCAGCCAGAAATATTCATGCGTCCATTGTGTCAATAAGGGTCACTTCTGAACTGTCTGTCAATCGAAGAAGCAATCCTCATATTCAAGTGCATGCATACCTACAATTTCGTTTCTGTGTAGAATACCTTCTAACTTTCCGCATTGCCTGAAGGTGGCGGTTGCCAGCATCACAATAAAACAGCATCACTTGCATGCCTTGTTGGATTCCAGCAATACAGCAAATTTTATGAATGAAATGATTGCGAAAGTTCTTAAGCTTCTCATTGTTGCTGTTCAGAGTGATGTGCAGATGGCCCAAGCAAACATAAAGGCACAAGAGACAGGCACGTGCACTACAGATCTTGTATACACTCAATGAAAACAGGTATGAAAAGGTGTTCTAAGTAATGCCAGGTTTATGCTGTGATGTCTTTCCGGGATAAAACTTTCAGCAAAAGCATAAATGAATGATTATTAAGTATGGGGGAGATTTATTAGATGTTCTTCTCATTTCTACATGAAAGGACTTTGAGTGCACTTTGAGCAGCAGCTGTTGAAGCAATATCACTTTTCCCTGACCTACACAACAGCTGCAAAGTCTTGGTGGGTAAGTCGTGATGAAGACATTCATTGCAGATAAAATAGAAGAGTGATAATGCAATGACATTATTGAAAATGTCCATCATCATGGCATGCACACTGCACAACTCATAGTCATGAAACCAAACAAGAATTCCAAATGAGGACAGTGAGTGGACTATTCACAAATGATAAACAAATACATGGAGCAGGATGCATCCTAGCCAAGAACTGAAGAAATGGTGCATGACCTAGCTCATTATAAGTACTTCTTGACATTCGACCTCCTTATCATGAAATTCCCATTTGCCCGACCAAAAGAAAGTACACAGCATTTGAAGCAAATGTCAGGCTTTTTCAGTTCAAGCAGATATCGTTTGGGGTGACAAATGGGAGTGTTTGCTTCCGAAGAATAATAGAGCAGTTAGACAATGCCCATTGTTGCATGGGTAATGTAAGTATTGCCAGTCAATCTCAGTCCTAACTGTTCGACAGCACTTGACCAAGAAGGAGATGGATATCAGATTTCAGTATGTTATTAAGCGTAGCTGTACCTCAACGGCAGCACACCGTGATTAGAGCATGTTGATTGGTGTAACGGTTCAGGTTCAGAAGCCTCAAGTTTCTGCCATATTGCTGTTGTTGCATACTTCAGATGGAAGAACAGTTAGGGTAGACTATCTTTAAGTGTTTGGGAAGGTGTCCCATCAGCTGACCTGGTCAGGTCTGAGTCTGATGACCTATTCTCAGTGACACGATTGCCTACCTCTGCATGTGGGCATGGTGCCAAATGTTTCAACACAACTGTACTTTCACATCCATCGATGTATTGAATGCGTGCATACATAGGACTAACGTCCATCAGTTCAACCTCCTCTACCAATGGTGAGTGCTTGTCAGGTCTCACAAAATGTCACAACAACACTTTGCCTGGCATGAGCCAGGTCAGTAGAGAATATCCAAATACCACATGACATGGGAATGAGAACAGACACTAATGTGGCATGCAGTTGGTGGCTGTGCACAGCAATGACCTGATGGCATGAAGAGAGTCTATTATGATGCTATCCATTGATTGGGGAGCAGCCCATACTCTTTCTCTCTTTTTCACATAAACTCCAATCATACCAGTTTAGGACCATTGTGAGTCAGTACCAAGTAGCATGAACAGTTCAGTGTTGAGGTCTTCCATTTAATTACTCTTGTTTGTTTCTTTAGCTATGTCAACTTTTCAGTTTAGTAATAGTCAATAAAGACATGAACTCTTGTAACACGTTTTACATCAAACCCTTCTAAATTGACCTCACAAAAACAACACCTGGATATTCCATGCTCTAACCTTATCTGGGAACTGCAATAAAAGCAAATGAAGGATGTAGGATAAGCTCCCTTATTGAGCAGAAAAATGATTGAAAATTATGCTTCATACCTTGGTGCATGTAGTTGTTTTTCCACTACCCTGTAATCCAACAAACATGATCACGTTTGGTTTTCCTTTCGTAGGCTGCCATGCCTTGACACCAGGATCAACAAGCTGAAATAACCCATAAATATTAATTTACATAAAAAACAAATAAACAAACAATCACATTTTACAGAATAACCATGAATAAGAACACTAACCACAAGTCACTATCTGCATCCAAACTATTTTTACTTTTATGGCAAATGGCAATCATTTGAGAATTTAAAATACCACACAATTGTCACTGCATCACCTTCACTAGTTCTTTGAACACGGAAGATTGGATCATTTTTCTCTTGTTCAAGCCTGACGCCATTTCATCAAAATCAATGACAGAACGCACATTCTCCCTTAGTTTTTTCACTAGTCGTATATTTACATCTGCTTCCAGCAATGCTCTGCATATCTCACTCAACATAGATTGCAAAACCTGCAATAAAGGGTGCATGTCTGATAGCAATCACATATGTGTGATTAGCAATGCAATCGCATATGTTAGCATACCTTGAAACATTTGTGGATGCAGCCAATAAGACATTTCTGAAATGACCTCTGTCAGGGATAGGCAAACGTTTTTCAGTGAGAGCCACATTTTTTGTTAGTACCTAGTGAAGGGTCAGCTTCTACAAAGCATACTCTTAATGTAAAATATATTTATTTTAAGATTTTTAATATATTTATGTCTTTAATATTAAACTTAGTAAATTTTATCAAGAGGATGGTGTTTTATTACATGGTTTCTTGTGTTTTGTATTACAGACAACTCCGGTTAATTGCATATCAGTTAAACACATAAACTGCTTTATCCCATAGGATTCTGGAATCCCAAACCAAAACCATTCACCGGTGAAGAAAATACTCTGGTTATTCGCATAGGATTTAATTGTACAAACTGGACATTGGCATTGTTGTCATTTGTAGATTTGTATCACTTAATCACGTATTTCGTTTCAAAGAAAGGTGAAGTATACTGCGCAGACGAAAGACATGGTGCTATTAATTTATGCAACTGTCAGAGTNGGGGATTGACAGAAATGAAACTACCACCTTCAGCTAAAACAAAACAACACTGCAGGTTCAACCTCAAGCAGTGAATTTGCAGATTCAACTGATTAAACAGCAGTTTTGCTAACTAACTGGTTATACAGAACAAAAAAAAAGTTCTAGTGTTAGTAAANAAGTTTTGTTGTGTTCTTAAGGCCATTGCCTAATCTCAATGAAAAGTACATGACAGCTCTGAGACATTAAGATGTTCACAACTACATTACACAGTCAAAGACAAGCAGAAGAACTTATAATGGCCACAAGTATGGGGAACGTTTACATTTCACAACTGATACAAATTATTATTACGTCACACACACAGTGCATACATCAAAGATAACATGCACTGCATGGTCCCACAACGACTTTGAAATTACATTTCAATTGATGACCATTTGTTTGCTATGAAATCTAGGATTTCTTAATTTAAAATATCAGGACCAGGGGATTTTTACAACATCTGAAACCTATGTTTTATTTCACAGTTCTAGAATTACGTATCTGTGTATGGCATCAAGCTACCAGATATCAGTGGTTTCAGATAGCAAACATGTGGACAGGAGCAGCGTAAGGCGATAAACTCGCATATATTTGTCTGATACAGATAATCGCATAGTCTGGTGAAATACTGGCAAATTCACTATGCGATTAACCAGATTCATCTGCACCATATTTTATTTTGTGCAAAAATATGCATTGTGTCATTGTGTATACAAAGGGAACAAAAAATGTTCAACAGGCTACATGTGGCCCGTTGTTTGCTCACACCTGACCTAGGTAATAAATCATTACATACCTCTTCATTGATGATAGTTGCATTGCTCAGTGATCGCAATGCATTGTTGATCTTTCTTCCCAAATCAGCTAACACCATTTTGGTTTATGTTGTATCTTTGCATATGCCGTGCTATATATATCTGAGAGTCAAATGTTTCACCACAGTCAGCAAAATAATTCCACAACTGTGTGTATTGTATCTGCAATAAACAGTTTGTCATGCATCATAATAATCAATGGGACTATAATGTCAATGCAGCTCTACTGATACTGTAAAACAGTATGGCAAAGCACAAGATGAACAACAAAGACCTCAGATGCAAACCACTCATTTCCTGGTGACTGAAAAACTATTAGTTTATTTAATGATTATGCTTCAACCCTAAATTTCTCTTGTACCTCACATTATTTTAATACACCCATGTGTCTAATGATACCAAGCACAATTGAATCCAATTAAAATCATTGTGCAGTTCCCTATTACGTAAGTAAATTGTAAAAAAATATTATTAATTAATTTTACTAGGCTTGGCATCCATCATAAAGGCAGAGCTTACCTGCTTTTGTCAATAATAATATCTATATTCTAATTAACACCTTTACTGCCAGGACAGTTCGGATGAATCTTGGTTTCTAGTTTCAGTTAGCAACTTCACAACTCACCCGCCGATTGTGCTAGAGTTGATCAAATGCTCAAAAGATACGGCAATTCTTCTAGTTTGGAATTAAAAAAATAATTTTAGGTTTCAGTTTTTTTGTGTGACATCATAGGTAGAGTAGGATTTTGGCCATTTTGGCTCAGGTTACCTGATGCCAGGCCCCAACCGTTATATGAAACTTTTGATTCAAGTTTTTATTAGAAACTAGGCTAGAATCCCAGTCTTTTGAGACTTTGATAGGCTTTCTAGCATTTCTGGTTCTAAAGTTATGGCCTAAAAACAAAACAATTAATTAATCCCTTAATTTTAAAAATAATTCATTTGTTGTTTTTAGGCCGTAACGTTTGAACCAGAAATGCTAGAAAGCCAATCAAAATCTCAAAGACTTGGATGCTACATACCAAGACGCCTTTTATTTGACATATTTTCATTAAAACCCCTTATATTTCTCAGTACATACTGACACCTTTAGAAACTCAATTTTTGTCAGTAAAGCATCCTGGCAAATGTATTTCACTGCCACATGCCAGAACCTCTTATATTTTGCATCATTAGCGACAAACCCTTCTCTATATTCAAGCAATCTACAAGCAACATCACTTTTGTTCCCACAGACTGCCTGTGGATTTAAGGTTGGGCCATTTCTTAGTGGTCATCACCACTTCCCATTCCCAACCCAAAATGACAGAATATACACATTGTCAAAACACAAATAAATCAGTCTACACTACACCATTCAAGCAGGGTTGCCAGATGTTTGACAAAGAATACGGCAAGTGTTTTTCCAAAGGCAGTGGCCGTAGATCCACCAGCAGACCTTCAGTTTTGATAAGTTATTCATCTGCCACCTGTAACTTGACAGTATGCACAACGAGTGTGTAGTAGACTGCACTACACTTGGTAGAAGCATACTAAACCTAAACCTTACCCCTAAATCTATAAACCCTAAATCTAAGCCTTGAAACCCAAACCTAAAGCTTAAACCCTAAACCTAGCCTAAAACCTTACACCTGAATAGAAAAGTTTGAAAACTTTTGAAAAAGGAAGTGGTTACGGAACCGCCTCTGATGATGTGGCTCGAATAAAATGATGAGTTTGTCACTCATGCGGCACCGCTGTGGTAGTGTAGCGGATGTGTTTACGTCTGCTGTGTCAATGGTTTTAGGTTTGGCTCTCACCTTGGCAGCTTTTGGTGGTAGTAGTGGTTGTACATTTCAAATAATGGGCCCAGTTTTTCTTTACTTTTTTCAAAAGTTTCCAAAGTTTAGCTTTCGGGGTTAGGGTTAGTGTTAGGTTTACCTTTCAGATTTAGTACGTTTCACCATGCCCACTGCACTCTTGTAGTGCATTACTGTAATGTTACAAGTGGCGGTCACATAAGGTTTCAAATAAAAAGATCCACTGGTGGTTCTATAGCCACTTCCTTAAAAAAATTGAAGAAAAACTGGTCTTACGAATAATGACAACTACCAAAACGAAAGTCGCCACAGTGACAGCCCAACCAAAAACCATTCGCACAGCAGACGCGTCTGCTGGACTACCATGGTTGGCAGCGTTTTATTCAAAACATGTCACTGCCAGCAGACCTATGCTATAGCCACTTCCTTTTCCAAATTTTACAATGGCAACATTATTGGGTATGCATATTCTTTAGATGCTAATGTTTTTGCAATGCGTGTTTTTTCACGCTTTTCAAATTTTAATGTTTGACAAGTATTGAGCTGAAGTTCCAGTGCAAAGCACAATACCAGTAACTAGGCCAGGTTGCCAGATATTTTTCGTAGCTTATGGCCAAAATCTTATTTAAAAATGGCTGTTTTTTGAAAAAGTTATGGCCAAAATAAAAAAAATCCTTCAACTATGGCAATTTACATAACCATAGAGTACTCAAAATGTTTGGAAGGCTATGTATTTTTTGACAAAAAAATCTGGTTTTACGAAGAAAGCAAGTTTTGGCCCTATGCTAATAACTTCTTCCATAAACTCAAAATTGCGTATTGCAACACTGTCTTTCTTTATGTTAGCAAAACTTAGAACTACTGTATATATTAACAGTTTGAGAGCTGGCGTACGATATATTCGTACTTCTATTTCCGCCTAAAAACTACAGTTTTTGGTTGCCTTGTCAACGCCCTAGCTCCTACGTCGATTATGCTAGAGAGCTGTTCAAGGGCTCAAACGGATCAACCAGTCGAG
>JGI24021J15306_10010846_pt1 | contig 11331 bp, 4 predicted proteins | sample Ectturendosymbi1_FD_15306 | JGI IMG/M metagenome (IMG submission 15306)
TTGTACTACGTTCTGTTTTGTCTGTTTTTATCAACCTGCGTTCTGCAGTGTGTGTGTTCATACTATGGACTTCGTGTCTGCTCATAAACAAATAAATTAAATTATCCACCAGAGCTTCTTTTGCTGCAACTCGTATAAAAAAAACTTTCTCACTGTTTAGCAACGTTTTGAACTTTTTTCCTGGTAACATGATTTGCGACAATACGCCGTTTCACTTATTGCCAGGTTGCTGCAACTGTCGCACTGTCAGTGCAATTTTATACGGTGTTCCGTCAATGCTGAATAATAACTGTTGTTGTTGAGTAACTGCGATCATAGCACGTGCGCATTTCAGCACTTTGAGCGATCAGTATTTGACAATTGTTGCTTTTAATGCTTGTTCTACTTAAGAGGAAAACTCTGCGTGGCAGCACGACGCGCCTCTACAAACCATGGTACTCAGCACTAATGCAGAAACTTCGGCAAAACACCAAACATCTACAGCTTGGTGAATGAATAACTGGCTTCACGTGGCCGTGACAACTTTTTTGATCGACGGTTCAAGATCACAATTTAATTAAATGAATGCGCCTTTCGCCCCCACCCAGTGGTGTATTTGATTCAGGTCATGGGTGCGAACCGCCCCCTCGGAACCATAGGCGCAGCCAGGGGGGCCAAAGGGCCCCACTCCAAATTTTTAGAAAATGTGGTCATTTTGCGCTTTGAGAGGCGTTTTTCCAAACAAAATAGTGTTATTCGCCTAAAATCAAACATTTTGGCCCCCCAACATTTCTGGGCTGGCCACACTACTGCTCGGAATACCACTTTGCTTACATTTTTCCGGTGTATTCTTTTGGTTTCTAGTAGGTTGTTGTTTTTCTTGCTTTTTCACAAATTTTTTGGAGAGTTTTCCTGTGATTCGTCACATGATGAAAAGTCGTGATATAAACACCCAACTAGCGTTGAAGCTAGAGGTTGTACAACACATTTTTAAGGGGGAGGGCAAAAAATTTTGCAGTCCCCCTGGTTATTGGCCTGAATGTGACATCACCAAACTTCCACCAATAGTAAATGCATGTGCAAAAAACTTCCATTGAAACTCAATCAAGATTATATTTAAGTGCACGTTACTTCCTCTCCTTATCGAAGACTGTCCACGTCACAAAGATTTCACTACAAAAAAAGGGGTAACACGACATTAGCGCAGACAGAAGGAGTCCGAAGGGACCATGGCACCCTCCGAAACGAACTTGTTAAGATTTTTACCGGTACTTCATAGTGTGGCGGACACGCAGGCATGACAGCAACATGAAGCTGCGTCAGAAAGAAGAAAATCTACCACAAACCAACAAGCATAAAATACCTACTGGCGTAACGTCCAGTGGGACGTCTCTTTAGGCGAAGCGACAGGCGCGGTGATCAGCAATATAGACTTTCCAAGGTCGAGACCTATTGAAGCGCCGCTTCAAATACAATTTTTAACTGTTAAAAAATAAACGAAAGGAACAGTCGGACTCAAGACGACGACGTCATCGACTGGCCCCTCCCGAACAAAACATGTGACTGCGCTATTGTGACAAAATATGTTACTTAGCGACCAATGCGCTGCCGACTCTGCGAAACGCTTCTACACTGAACAGACCAAAGCGAGGAATCACATCTGTGTTTTCCAAACTTTATATTTTATTGCACTTCATATAATGAAAACAAAAAATACCACGCGTTCAGTGGCAGGTCAAAGGTCAAACAGACAAGGAAGATGGGGGTAGATATTACGGAAGTGCGTTGACACGTAATGTCGGTGAGTAGCGATGATAGTTAAACGTCACTTCCGACGTTTGGCTCCTCCCATCTCCAATGACGTCGTCCAATGAGGAGCGATGAAGCCTCACGTGATAGTTGCCAGGCAACATGAAAAGCAAGATGCATTCCATTTGAATTTCTGCGCCAGCTTCAATCTGCAACAACCAGTGCCAGGCAGAGGTGATCACGGAGCAGGGGGCGTAATTTTCAATTTTTACAGGATCCGGATTATAGCTGTTATCAAACTTTTTCACTGATATCAAAGTTTTTCACTGACGGGATAATTGTTACAATGACATGCTGACTCTATTCTCTTTCTTAAATTGGGACAGCGAAAATTCAGTGCAGGCTGGTCATGGTGAGGAGGTTGGGTGGCAGTATGGTTGACATAGAGCTAATGATCAACTGCTGCATCACAGGAATAGGTTGTTTTACAATTTGTGGATACGTCAGTTACTGGATGTTTAATTCTGTGCTGTGTCGTCTTTTAAGCAGTATTCGCAATTTATTATTTTTACGGAAATGCACAAGACAACACTGCATTTACCTTCACAATGCAACAACAGCAGTGCAGTATCAGTCAAGCCAATTAAAATTCAGTCTACTTCAGGCTACACCTAAACACTGTTTTTTTGCTGAAACATTTCGGTCATTTGTCTCACAGTTGTAATAAAACTCGCCGTAACAGAGTTCATTAGCCTATATTTTCGGACATTTTGACCGAAATGACTTAATTTTTTTCGGTCATTTCAAAACCATTTCGGTCTACGACCGAAAAAAACCCAGCTTAAGCATTAAACAAGCCATTGTTATCTTGCGAGTTGACACTATAATAAGGAAACAATTTAAATGTGCGAACAATGTGATATNAAGTGTTTTCAATGTTGCCTATGTGGCTTTATTTGTGGCGGCTAATACCCTAAGTCAGGTCTTTTTAAGGCGTTTTAGGGACCCGATTCGGGTCCCTAAAATCAGAGAAAATTATCATCGGGTTCCTAAAATCAGAGAAAATCGGGTCCCTACAGATCCATACCGGGTACTTAACATTTTCCTTAAAAAAAACCTGTCCTAAGTGAAAAGATAACAGTAGTTTTTGTTTCATTGTGCTTGTGCCTGAAACACTAAGAGTTGCATGAGATTTGGTTCAGGGGGGACAAGAACATATGGTTCTATTGCTTGGTTTCAAGCCTGGTATTGTCTATTTTGCCTCATGAGGCAAAAGTTGTGGTTATTTTGTGTTAAGTTGATCATGTTTGGCTGAAGTGATTACATGACAATATAATATGACACACAAAGAGACAACGGGTTAGAGCTTAGAAAATATACAAAAAGTCACTAACTGCTTGTCGGCACTGAAACCATGACATACATAACTTGTTCAAACGGGTAACGGTAAAATAGCTTCACCAGTCTACTCCGCCTCATGAGGAAAACATACATTGCTTTCAAGTTTGAGGAGTGCAAAGGAGTCGGGGGTGAATTTCCGGTGAGATTGGGAGCAGGAGTCACTTTTTTGGAACAGGAGTAGGAGTCAAAAAAGTGACTCCGATCATCTCTGGTGTTTAGTTAAATTTTTTGTTTTATTCCACAAACATCAGGTTTAGAGGTTTGATTTTGACTCAAGCATCTTTTGTAATTAACTACCTGGTCAAACGATTGGTACTGGGATCCCAGACACAAAACACAGTCTTCCATGTTGAATTCCATGTATCCATTCAGCTGATCCTGGAATATTTCCAGATCCACATCCAACAATGGGATAAGCGACCCTGTGCAGGAGGTAGATTGTGTTTTGGCGTCTCACAATAAAGTATTGCATTATGTTGTTAACATTTCATCACTCATGCTGGACTTGTGTGCCGTCGCTATAGCAACAGTTTAAGCCTCTCAGAAAAATAAAGGCCATTAAATATCAAGTTAATCGTTTGTTTCATTTTTCACTCACATGACAATTCGTTATACAACAACTAATACATCAAATGGCTGCCTAGAAGACTTTCATAATGACGTAGGTACCGAGCTAATCCGCAGGGAGTTCCCCGTACTAATTCAAACTGACTGCTGCAATTATAGTTCAGTATTAGCGAGAAATATACGAAGCCCAGTGTTCGGCGATTTGACGCAAACACATAAATCTTGGCACATCGTAAATATTGACCTCATCATGGAGTTCTTTGCACCACACGATGCAGAGATATCAAGTGGAGGCACTAACTGGCCAAGTGCACGTGACTCAAGGATAACTTTCTGTTCGGGTCACCGGAGGGTCAATGGTCATTGAACCGAAACGAGCGCTTTGTGACGTCATTTAGCTGCAGAAGCTTTGCTGGGCAACTCACCAGAGACGTTGGTCATAGTCAGGCGGACTGTGTACGGTTCATTGACGGTAGCATCGAAAACAAGGTTCTCTGTTACGTCACAGTCGTTGATTGAAATGCCTGGAAAACACGTATTTTACGTGGATTGGACTGAAGATGCAGTATGGCGAAATCGATTTCCATTAAATAACATCTATGCGTGCTGATTTCTGCCACTTGTGCACAGGCTGTACTTAAGTTAGATACTTTTACGTTCAATTTTGATATTCCAGAAAAAACTTTCATAAGCTAGAAAAACAATATGGTATTAGAGGATTGCAATTGAAATTATTTGAAAACTACTCAGCTATTCGAGCACATTTTTTCAAGTATTGAAGATACTCAAATACAAAAAGCTAGTATAACATGTCGTGTGTTTCAAGGGTCAAATCTTGGGCCTTTACATTTTTTAGTCTATGTGAATGATATTACACACATCTCAAAATTTAAATCAACTTTATTTGCAGTTCTGTTTCAGCAAGATTCGCCATTGATCTAAAAAAAAGTTAATGACGAACTACAGTAAACCTCGGTTAATTCGGTTCGATTTGACCGACGATTTTTTCCGGTTTAGGCGAAGATCCGGATTAACAGAACATGGTTGTTTCTAGCTTGACGTCATCTAAGTACTGAGATATCGGTGAAAATCACTTAAATTGAACACATTTACGACACAACAGCAGACTTTCGCAGAAGCAAAACGGATCTTGGCTGCGAAGAACTCTAGGATTTTGGACTGACGCAGAGTGGTCCATAAGCAGTCAGTTTATTTGGAAGGTAATGCCCTCCAAACATCTTACCGAGCGCAATACACTCAGGGATAATGCTCTACACACGCACACTCAATACAAACAGACTGTAACCATGGCGAGGCGGCTTGCCTTGGGAGTAATGTTCAACGTGATATGCTCTGCCCCTGTGTGACGTAATAATCGTCTCTATGATTAGCCGAATGTTGCTTGTAGTTACATCACAGATGTTGCTTATCATAATTCTAAATGTTCGTTGGTGATTGTTGTTGCAACATCTCCGGTGGTGTTGCGTTGAATGTGTGATTCACCACGAACGGGATGTGCGCGAAGAACAAAAGTATATTTATGTGGCGCGAACAAGCAATACTAGAGTGATCGTGGCGTGTGAACTCTATTGTTGCTTGCTGTCGCGGTGCGAAGCTTTGCGCACTTGACGCTCGGGATTTCCGATCGCAACATTGTGAACACGCTAGCGTTGCGTCTGAAAGCTGTCGAATCTTTCCTGGAGACCAACCAGTAGTGCACTAAAGAACACAATAGCCTGGAAATGCAGAAAAATCCGGATTACGAGATGTGATAAGAGCAGATTTTATCCAGTATTGGCGAAGATCCTGATGAACAAATCCAGATAAACCGTAGATTTTTACATAGAAAAACGTTAANAATCATTCGTACCACCAATTTTATCCGGTTTTGGCGAAGATCCGGATTAACCGAGGCTTACTGTAAATAATATTGACAACTGGTTGAAACATATTAAACTATCTGTAAATTACAACAAAATTCATTACATTTTGTTTACCAAAAAAAACTACCTCTGGACTTGGACATGAACATTAAAAAACATGAACTATCCAAAGTTGAGAATGTTAAATAGTTGGGAATAGTATTAGATAACAAGCTATCCTGGAGCTCGCACATAGCTCAAATAAAAAACAAATATCCAAAGCCTGTGGTGCTCTTTTAAGGCTTAGACATTACCTTCCCTTTAAAGTCTAGTTCTCGAACTTTTTTTGTTCTGAGTCCCCATTTCAAACATTTTCATGCGACCCCTGACAGGTGACCCGGATGTTAATGATAGGTTACCTATCATTACCTATTAGGTATAAACGTCCCATTACATATATCAAGAGGCATTTTTGTCTGCGGCGAAATCCTACAAATGCACACAATCCACGAAAGTAACTACACAGTAATTAAACTACCACGTAATCGAAAGAGTAAGGCAAAAAACTTAATTTCATCAAGTGAATTGTTTTTTGTTATCCAGCACAACTAATGGGATGGATGCAGTTGATTTTTACATAGATCATCCATTCGTAGATTGATACAAGACAACGCAACGCAGGACATTTTCAACATTCTTCAAAAACAATCGGTTTTTGAATTTGACGACTATCAATTTTAGGAACGCCTCTTCACACAAATATGCTGTGCGAAAGGATAAGAGTTTATGAACAGCTAGATCAGAAATCACTGGGTATTCATTTCTTGTTCTTATCCAAAAATGACAAACGCTGTTTCGAAAATTCCAGTTGCAAACTTATGTCATTTAAGAGCCCCGCAACCTCAACGCGGACATGTCGCCACCTGAAATTCCAAATGTGTACTGTTTGTGGATCCAACTTTCCTGAATCAAAGTACAAAGTACTTCTGAAACTGCATATCAAGCTTTTAACTTTTGCCAATAACTACGCAGTGTGCTCTGAAAGTAGATAGCCTTGCTAGACATAAGCATTCTAAACACAAGCTTGCCTTCGTTCCGGAATGAATGCAACAATGTCAGTGTTGGCCATTACGGTAAAAAGCATCATGATGTAACAACGCATACAAGAGTTAAGATTTTGGACTCTTTGGGTCTTTTTCATACTTGTACAGTACAAGCTTTTCATACTTTCAAAAAAAGAAATACAAAATTATACCTCCAAAACCAACATTAACCCGTCTCAAATATGCCTTACCTTACGTATTCCTCATTATTATAACACTATCTTAACATTAGACTCGTGGGGGACCTAACTAGAAAACCACCTGGATATGTTAGGCACCTCGGGAAGACAACAAACATTTTGTTTGTTATGCTATTTTGTGAGTGCTTTGACAGACTACAACACAGTGATTTAATCTTGTTTTTACTGAGAAGCCTGAGAGTTATTTCGCTTGTGTGCTACGGTGGATATTATTTTCGATTGTTTGTCGTATCTTGTTTATTTTTGTGAGCTTTTTTTGTGAATTTCCCCAGCACATTGAACTGAGCACACAATCAACATTAACTCTTCTACTCACCCCAACACAAAGGAGCCTTCATGAAGTTGACGCAGCTCTCACGTGACAAATAACACTTTGTGACGTCAAGAACACCGCGACGTAATGATTCTTTTTCTGCAAAAGAACAATTAGCTTCGTCCATGCAGTGTCGGTAATATCATGGTTTCTTGCAACAATTGTACTGGCCGGACACAAGAAAACAACTCCATACGCCAGGGGTAGGCAATTACTTTTGCTCGGGGGTCACTTTGAGAAGGCCGTGTTGGCGGAGGGCTGTAGCTTCTTGTGGAAGTAGAAGCAAGTCTCGGTTTACAGCCTCAGCACTAATATTTACTATGAGAAGTTGGAGGAAATTTCAGATTTTAAGATCTTCCTGAATGCTTCTGTGGGCCACTGAAAAGGCTGTGGCGGGTCACATTTGGCCCGCGGACCGCTATTTGCCCACCCTGTTATACGCCATTCTACTTTAAGCATTCTACCAGCACTCTGTGTTGAGTTACAGCGGTGTCAATGTGGTTTGTTGCCTTGGTCGATAACTGGCGTCAGACAATTTGAAGTTATCATGAAAACATTTGTTCGAGAAAGACTTATTTTTCAGTTTATTACTTGTCGCAGCTTGTGATTTGACTTACTCCTTTCAGCCTTGACTTTTACTTTCTCAGTCCTCGCTTCAGCTTTTCAGCACATCACCCGTAGTATTGCTTGTAGGTTAGAGGACTGAGGGTGCGTAGTGTTAACGATTTCCCATTAAAAACTTGTTGATCGATTGCAGCAAACTTAAGATTTTTTAATTGTCGAGACGCGATGCAATTCAACAACAAACGCGCCACTAACAGCTCCTTGGAGATATCACAATTATAAACTATTTACTTTTGTAAATCAAACAAACGCAAAATACCCATCGGCACAGCAACAACACGAAACATTTGCTCGGGCCTTGTTTTGCCGATCACAACGAGTTACTTATAGAACAACATAAGATTTAACTTGAAAGTTACAGGTAATTTTGTTTAAAACTTAACAAGTTCTCATAAAAAGTCAATCTACCCCAAAAAGATCACGCATTCTGGCGAAAACTAATTTTTAAGACAAATCCTTGAATAATTTCATCAACAAAATCATCAGTTTTACATTTAGCAGCTACATTCCGAAAGCATAACTTCCAGACACAATTCCACGGACTGCCATTCCGTTCATGTCCACACAAACACTAACGTTGTATTCAACCGCAAACCACTAAACATTTGTTGCAGAAAAATGTTCTCATTGAAATTTTGATCAACAACAATGTTTGCAACCTCCTGAATGACCTCGAATAACCTCAACCGTTTATCTTAAAAGCTGACCTCGAATGACCTTAGCCAAGGCGTTGTGACATCTGGTTCAAACCTACCTCCCATCCTCCACTCCAAACAAAGCTCATCCCTGAGTCGTTGCTTCAAAAGCAACACGACGTCACTGGATTGCGTCATACTTTCTTCTGTGCACATCATCTGCCACGCATCACTGCCTTCAACAGGTACGGTTTGCAGTTGAAAAGTGATTTCAATCCTATCATTGGATGGAACGACCCCAGCAGCAACAAGCTCGTCCTCTTTCTGAGAAAGACGATTGGTTGGTCAAAGGTTAGAGGTCAAAACTACATTCCAAGTCATTGACCCGCCGAACGACTGATCTGTGCTTCCCTACTTTCCCACTGTGACGCCCTTCGGAAATAGTTGCAATGAGCTTTCATGATGGACTTGAGAATGGTTGAGAAATGGACTTGAGAAAATTCACAGCACAACTACAAGTTAAACAATACTTTTTCTTTGAACACGATTTTCCTTTATATAACAGACTTAAGCGAAGTTGTTAGTGAGGATGTTAACCTCTGCTTCTCAACAATGAATCTAATGCATTTCACGGTTGACTGAGTGAAATAACGTCCATCGTGAGCAGAGTTAACAATGTCGCATGTTACTTCACAAAGTCGATGGAAGTGAAAAGAACTTAATCACAATCTCCACGGTGACCAAAGCGTCTGCGAAACACAAGTAGCGAGTCTCTCAATCCCGAGTTCTTGGGTTCGAATCCACAGGTCCGCGGCCCAACGGAGCATCTTTAGACATACATTAATGCAACAACAGACATTCCTTAGCTAAGGACGCCAGACATAAAATTTTAAGTCTGCTCCAATTTTTTTTACATAGAGAGATTAGTCCGCAGTCTGTAAAAATTGACAAACACTGTATTGTTTTGGAAGTTAAATCATAGAAACACAAACAAACCTCATACTCTTTCCCGACGTCATCAGATCGAGGGGATTTCCCGGAGAGTATTCGTACTTTTTTACCGGAAGCATTGTTTACGCGAAGCATGACGCAACACGTGCTTTGTCTGACATGTTGCACAAAAAATATGTTAAAATATGACTGCAGGTTTTTCAACACTATTCGCTTCCACTCCAGTAAATTAAATGTTTCCACGCGTAAAAATATCACCAACAAAACTATCCATATAATTTGATGTTTTTCGGTTCAACAAACAGCGCTTTCATTTCAAAAGTTAAAAATATTAAAACGGAAAAATATCTTTCTTTGAATTCTCGAAAATACCAAACAGCTATATAGAGGTCATCAGTGACGGTAACCAACCTTTGTGAAGGGAGAACAGACACTGTGTCGATGTAGACGCAAGGCTCCAACAACACATTGATATTTAAAGTGAGAACTCTGCACCAGTTCGATGCTGCAGCAGTTTTTGTCGAATATTTGACCTTCACTTGACCTTTGCATGATCGAGGAACTTAACAATAAAAATTATCGCATCATAATGCTGCTGGTATTTAAATATTTTTTGTGGACATTAAACACGCAATATTTACATAAAACTTAGCGTATAAGTACATAACCAGCATCAAGATATGTTGTACAGGGTGAATATAAAGAGAACTGAAAACCACGTCGCGATCGCGCAGACTGACTTATCAAAGAACAATTACCTTTTATATAATTACAGAGATCACGTGATAACCATGGCCAAGGACGATTGGCTCTTGCAATAAAGTTATCCCGTTTGCTGCCACCAAGTACTTAAGTAATAAACATAACCAGGTTGTACGAAGCTAGTTTGGACAAACAGTTTATGGCCAGTCAAGTGACCGAATGTCCTGCCCAGTCTGCACCCGAGACTAACTTGTACCCACGTTTTCGTCAAACCATCATGCATTTTACGTCAAACCATCATGCATTGATCCACCATTGTTACGTCAAAGCATCATGCATTGACCTACCATTGTTACGTCAAACCATCATGCACTGTTACGTCAAAGCATCATGCATTGACCCACCATTGCTTGTTAGTGTGTCTGTTTCATCAGGTAAGTTGTCTGGCTCCACCTGGAGGCTAATCATCAGGTTCCAGAAGCTCCCCCCTGGTAAGGGGAGTCCCTCAATGACATCACTGCACTTGATGTCCAGCCAAGTGACATCACGACGCATCTGTGACGTCTTACCCACCGACGACAGTGACGTAACGGGGGTTGGACCCAAAACTACGGGAGTCAATGTGATGACGTCAACCGCGGCTTTTCCGGTGCACTGGAGCGGAACTTTCAAACAGAACCTGCAACAAACACGACTTCGCTTACGTCAGCAGACAATCAGCTTTGAAGTTTGTTCATAGCACGAAAGACATTATTGCGACACTACACAAGGAACCAATTTGTTACTGATGGGAGTTCAAACTTAGATATTTTTGCAAAAACAAGTTTAATTATTTGACACAAACCCAGCGCTAATATTCTATCGACCTCGTCACGCATCGCTGCGTCATTGCGCTTTGTTCTGACGCGATGTTCGTTACACGTCATAATCACTTTGGAAGGAACAGAGAGGAGAAAGACAAAGCGTTGTGACGACACAAAGAACTCACCTTTCTCCCGGGTAAAGTGTTATTGTTACGTCATTAGTTCTGGCAGATTTCGGTGACGAGTGAGGAAAGGATCTCTGCAAAGACAGCGTCGATAAGTACAAGTGTTGGACGCAGATAACATTTCTAGTTATGAGGAAAATGATTTCCTTCATTTCGGATCAAATAGAGGTTAGAAAGACTGTTTTAGTTTTAAATGCTCCCGGCCCCCACCCCTCACAATGATCCCGGCCCCCACCCCTCACAATGCTCCCGGCCCC
>JGI24021J15306_10010848_pt1 | contig 11330 bp, 9 predicted proteins | sample Ectturendosymbi1_FD_15306 | JGI IMG/M metagenome (IMG submission 15306)
CAGTTACGAACTGCTGTATCGTAGCGTTGGGTGTACGTATTTTCCTCCGATAGCCTAACTTGGAGCTCTAACAGTTTATATTCAGTGCATTGACACACAAAATAAGAAGAGTGGATGTATAGAAAAATGTGCATATTATGTCAACAAACTTCGCCAAAACGTTGGTTTGGAAACAGGACTATGGCGTCATTTTGTGACATCACAAACAGCGCACAACAAATACAAATGACTACCCTATGCCGCTGAATGAAACCCCCCCATGAAAAGTTTCTGCGTACGCCACTGCATGGCATCACCTAATGAGGTTGAAAAAAGAATGGTATGCATAGATTACAACAATTTAGCAGCAATTATTATATTATTCCAATAAGTGTTGCATACATGAATTATCAAAAACAGAGCAAAGTAGTAACAAGATGTGAAATTTTTTTATCTTTATGTAATTACTATATGTTGACTAGTCAAACTTGGTCATGTATGATGCATGCAGGTATTGTAATACATCTCATCTATAGGACATCCATCAGTGTTGCCACTAGGATCAGTCTCGTCAACATCAGATTGTCGCCTTCTTCAACACCAGATTTTTGTATTGCAGTTTTGCATAAGCTAAATCAACGGTCCTCCTCAATACCCCTAAGTCAAATTTTAGTCCATCTGGATACCCCTTTTTTAACAGTTTAATAACAAAAAAATGTAAAAAAAAACTAGAACTGGTAAAGAAATACTCATTAGAATAGTAAGGAAAAAGGTCAATGCAAAGACTATATCACATTCATCAACACTACTTTTCTTCTTTATGGGGGTACAATGTAATNTTATATTGCTAGAACGAATGCAATGATGGAGTGGTAATGCATTGTTGAATACTCCAACATCTAATCAAAATACCCCCAGCACCCAAGGGTATTGAGATCAATATCCCTAGGGGTATTGAAGTAATATTTTAAGAATCCCTGAGCTGAAAACTTCCATTACCAATACCTATCAAAGCGTGATGATGATGAACCCCATTTTGTTCTAAACTGCTGTGGTTCTTATCCAGGAAGCACGCCGCCCCAGGTGCGTCAATAAATTTCCAGCATAGCGCAAGCTTTTAAGTGCTCTGCAACATGGAATGTTTGATCAATACATTTATCACCCAATACACTTGTTTTAACACTTATTCAATGTGACATTGAATGTCAGTGATCTTGAAACAAAGGCCAAATTTACTTTTAGGGGGGGTGTGGTATAGATAGAATAGAAACGGTTAAGAACCACTGTCCTAAGATGTTGTCACTAAATGGATATTTCGTTTGTTTGTACGTAACCTATAATCTTATTCTCAACGCTGCGTTTGGAGGGTTTTAATTTGGAACGACAACTAAACACACACATGAGATGATGAGGTTGAGATTTGAGAGGTTGATGAAATCTTCCTTGAAAGAAATCAAAAAGTACAGATGAATGCAACATGTTTTCAACCTAGAAAGAGAAGAAATGCGGATAACAACAACAGCCCGCTCAACATCGGATTTGTCGACAAAACATCAGACATCAGAAATGTCTCTCAAAACATCAGATCTGATTATAAAACATCAGAAGTGGGAACACTACTGCCCTCCACAGAAGAAACCCGGTAAAGCTTCGCAGCGTGGGTTATATGGCCTAAATCAAGCTGTTTTCGGTTGTCTTCAACAGAAGTGTACAGGATCTGGATTTCAGGACTCGAGTCAGCAAGATTCAGCACATTTTCAACAAAATAATCGAAACCGGATTACAGTTTCATTCAAGTTTCCGGATCAGGGTTTTCAAATTTCAGTCTTTTGGGATTTGACGCCAACACAATCATAAAAATAATTTTGCAAAGCTAAAGGATGTACGCACTGCAGAGCACCAGTCCAGAGTCCACCACCATAGCATCCCATCAATCCACTATCAGCCACCAGGCTCAATACAACGTGATGTCAGATTACATATGTAACTTGTGAGTTGTGGAGGTTAGAGATGTGGTGTTGCTGTGCCTATTATGCTGTATTATATATTTTAGTGTGCATCAATATCAGTTAGTGCCTATTTACTTATCGGTTAGGGCTTAAATCATCAGCTACTGTTACTTAGTGGATGTAGCAAGTCTAACAAGCTTTAGTTGTTTTGTGAATAGAAGTTTGATTGGTAATATTACTTTCAGCTTCATGTTTCATTGCATGAACTTGTTTGACTGCATTTTCTGGATCTGCTTTTGGTGCCATTTTTGGTTGTGTATGGTTTTATTTTTCCCAGTCTGTGTTTAGTGAATCTTTGCTTTTCTGCAAGGAAATGGCTATGGGTCCATCAATAATGATGTGGTTAGAATAAAATGCTGACTTTGTCACATCAACAGCACCACTGTGGTAGTGTAGCGAATGCATCTACATCTGCTGTGTGAATGGTTTTCACTTTGACCCTCACCTCAAGTGGCGTCTTTCATTTTGGCAGTAGTCTAATGGTTGCACATGTCAAGGGACCACTTTTTTACTTTCCTCAAATGTTTCCAAACCTTTGTGTTCAGATATACACTTTTGGTTTATGTTTAGAGGTTCTACACGCTCATCGTGTGTTACTATCAGAGATGAGCGAAGTCACATTTTTTAGACTCCAACTCCGCTACTGCTCCACGCTTTAAGAGTCCTGCCCCGACTCCGAAAATTTTTGAAACATCAACTCCGACTCCTGTTGACACTCCAAAAATTTACAAGTAACTCATATTAAAATGGTACTGTCTATTTTGCCTCATGAGACAAAATATATGTCGTGGCTATTTTACTTTTGATAGAACACAAATGGTTGAAATGGTCATGTGACTAGCACAATACAGGGACACAACATCTTGAGGTTTAAATTTATGGCTTAGCCTATTCTTTACACATCGTAGACAAACCGCCACTGAAAGCTTGCACACATTTAGACATTACGGTCAGCTATACAGGTCATGCATTCCAAACCTGTCATGTGATCACTTCAAACACATGTGTGCAGTAGTGTTGAACAAATTGGAGATTTTCGCAATCCTTATCCAGTCCAAAAATTTTATTGAGTAATCCAGTCTGATAGTAATCCGGTAGACCTGTCCAATATTTGATCCAACCCGGTTTATATCAAAAAAACACTCTGATTAAGCATTTTACGGCAGTGATCAATGCAGTTTGGATATCCATTATTGATCCGGTGGAGTTTTTCAAAATCCAGTCCGATCCGGTTCCGAATTGCAGAATCCGGTTGGATCGTGATCCAGAAACCCGATCCTGTTCAACAGTGGTGTGCAGCTACTGACAAAATAAATTCAGAACTGTTTTTGTCTCATGAGGCAAAATAGACGCAGCTTATCAAATATACACCTTAAAAGTATAGGTTCTACTGTAATTAAATTGTGAAGTGGAAACCATTGAAACACTAGTTAAGTAGATCAAGCTTCAATAATTAACCAGATCCATGAAAAGTATTTAAAGTGAGTTTTAATTTTCAATTTTTACAAAAGACTCATTTTAAACCTCCGAGGTCAGGAGGTGATCACCTGTTCACAAATATTGAATCGTACTTTAACCATCCATGTGCTCAGATAAAACTCTGAACTATGTTTATGCCAAACTGAGCCTTTAACATAAATGTGGAAGCAAATCATACAAAAAATATTAACAACATGAACATTTGCATTACGCATAACTTAGGGTACAATCCCTTTTAAATTTACAATCATATAAGCAATAGAGATGCAAAACAATATAGGTTATCTTCAAAGCTGCGACTATCACGGCAAACATCCAACTTTGTTCAGTATAGCTCCAAAATGTGAGCAGAGGTTGGCCTATGCAGGCGGTGGCTAGATTAGATATCGACATAATGAATGCGAATAAACATTGTATTTTGTACTACCGCACATTACTTCTAACATCATCGTCAAATCCTGTGACTCCCCAGGCCTACAGTGTACAGGTCATTTCGGCGTACTGTTACTTCTCTATAATCTCTTTTGTTAGCCCTTGTTTTTGTCATGTGTCTTGTGATATTGCTCACATCATTAGCCCAACATTCTCATAGTTGCGGCATGGATTCCGATAATTCCGAACTGCATTGTCACTTACGTACTGTATTTTGCATAGGCCATGAAGCCATCATTAGAGGTGAAATGCTCGGTACCCCCACCCGCTGTCACACGTTTGTGACATATGACCACCCTGTCAGAAAACACGTCTCAAATAGTTCCAATTCTGTTTGACAACAACAAGCATCATAAAGAATTAGATCCCTTAAAAATTTTGATTGACTCCTGCACAGACTTTAATGTTGACTCCGGCTCGAAACTAAAATATTGACTCCGGCTCCTGCTCCAGCCTAAACTGCAAACTCCGGTGTCAAGCGAAATTTCTGACTTGCGAAATTTCTGACTTCACGCCATGTAGGCATGCACAGAGTAATATTCTACGTATCGAATACGTTGAGAAAACTTATGATTAGGGCTTAGGGATTCGTGTTTAGGTAAATGTGTCGTGTTAGGGTGACAAAAAGAAAAATAAGTGAGGTCAAGGATTAAGTCCGAATATTTTCAATGATTCAAGTTATTCCCGTGCTATACCTTGTTGTGGGTACCTTTGACATCTAACCAAAATGTTTTAATTTACACAATTCACATCAAAAAAGTAATTGCCAAACCTTATTTCTTTATTCTTAGAAGTAAAACAACTCAGAAACAATAACAGGTCAGAAATTTCGCAGAAGTCGGGAATTTCGCTTGACACCGGCTGGAGTCGACTCCGGCACGCCGGCTCCATGATCATCTCTGGTTACTATCACGTTACAGGTGACGGATAAATAACTTTTCAAATACGAAGGTCCATTGACGGACCTGTAGTCACTACCTTGTAGAAATAAACATTTTTGATAGTTGCACATTGATTAGTCAAATATATAAACAGGATTTTTTCAGGATTCGGATTTCATATCTGTGTTGCAAACAGGATGATTCCTTCCTCTTGGATCAGAACTGGAGTAGGAATCGAAAAAACTTGAGTCCAAACACCTCTTGTCTTCAACGACCTAACTCCCCAGGCGATTGTGCTAGAGAGCCGTTCAATACTTGAAACCACCAAAAGACGTGGTGTGAAGCGAAATTTTTGACCTATTATTGTTTGTCAATTGTTTTGCTTCTCAGACTAAGAGAATAAAGTTTGGCAATTACTTTTTTGATGTGTGTTGTGTAAATTAAAAGTTTTTGGTAAGACGTCACAAACCCACAACAAGATACAGCCCAGGAATAAGTAGAAACACTGAAAAATATTGGACTTAGTCTTGGACGTCAATTATTATTCTTTTTCTGACCCTAACCTAAGCCCTAAACCGACACACTTATCTAAACACTAAATCCTAAGCCCAAATAATTAGTTTTCTCAGCGTTTTGATATGTAGAATATTACTCCTGCATGCGCACATAACGTGAAGTCAGATATTTCGCTTGCAGGCGCGTTCCCGGGGGGGGGCAATGAGGGCAGTGGACCCGTCAATTCCGAAAGTGTTATGACACCAACAATTTTCAGTTAATTAAGCTTTTGGTGTGCAATCTAAAGAAATATCCCAGTGCATATCAACGAAATTGCTTGAAGAACCTTATCCCACTTCAGCTTTTAGTCGAACCAGAGCAACATGGTTTACCAATAATATTGTCCATAATTATTCAAACGTTGTGTGTAGCGTAAGTGCTGAAGAAATCATGCCATGGCTGACTTTACCGCTCCGTGTGGAAGTTTGTGATCATGAATTACAAGCTTGTATCCAAGCGCTTGAAATCACTAACCGAAGGTAAAAACATGGAATAACGCTTTTCGCTGCTGTTTCTGATGCACCAGCTGCTGTATCCCACCTATTGGTGATCTAAACTTCATTTCAAGACCATCGCAAAAATTCCTCTGATAACTCCGGCGTACTACAAATTATGTATAACTTACTCTTTTCAGCAGCATCAGCAGTCGCCTTAAATAAACATCATAGATTTTTGTTTTTGTACAATTTTATAACTAAATGCGTGAATATGACGTGGTTGTATGTCTGGAAGATCAAACTCTGGCTAAAACACGACCCAGTTTCAAAATCCTTTTTTGTTACGCAATTAGGCCACTCTTTATCAACAATAGTATTCATTCTGGATATATATTTGTGATTATTGAACATGCATTGTGACGGTTCAATCACAATTATATGGATCCTTCGTTTTCATTAATAATTTTACATTCGGCGAGTTAAAAAAGTTTTGTCAAGTAGTCAGAGTAAATAGTCTGAAAGTGTTTCAATTATCATCTGATGTTACTTGCCACCCTATTCTGCAGTAAATTTGAAATAATTCAGCTGCTACGGGAAAAGTCAGCACCGACATCTACCGTAATTAGGAACATAGGCGTCGGAAGGACTTTTACCAGGGGAGGAAGCTATCAGCGGATTTTTCCAGAAGTAGCCTTTAAGATCTTTCCAAGGGGGCCTAAAAGTGGTGAAATTTAATTTTTTCTTCTGAAAACAAATGAAACGACCTTTTTTTGCTAAAAATGCAATAGAAAAAATGTAAAATCCAAGAAGGCGAGGTCCGCTTGTCCCACCTTCCGATGCCCACGAGTAGGAAGATGTTTTTCATTTTGTAAGTTCTGAGGAAATTCGCGCTGCCATTACTTACAGATAGCTTGCAATCTGTTTTCTCGACAAAGCCTATGTGACTAAAATGAAATGAAATTGAATTCTTTCCCAGTCGAGGATTTTTTAGCATTTTTACACTAATGGATTTAAAAAAGACTTCATTCGCTTACGATAGCATGGCTAGATCAACGGATCCCAAACTTTTTTGAGCGCCACTCATATATAAGTTTTAAGACGTCGCGAACCAAACGTCAAAAAACGTATGAAAAAATAACAATTTTATGGATGATGTTTGATAACAAGTTGCTAAGTTCATTTTTAATGTTAGCCATCTAGCTTTTACAGACGGACACAGAGAAGCAGAAGTAACGTTGAAAATACTCGGCTCCAGCTTGGCTTGCTTCTGCGCGACCCATTTTTTGACTCTTCTCCACCTTTGTTTGGGTTTCGACCAATACTTTGGGAACCACTGGGCGAGATCAACTAACCAACCGTTGTGTTGGGCTGCAGCGACCTTTAGTGCAGGTAATATTCGATTTTGGCTTCGTTTTCGCAAATGCACAATCATTTTCACACTTTGTGTAGCATCCCCCAACTTACAAAATTGTTTTGGGAATTACTTGTGAATTATATTGTTAGCTCCGAATAGATGGATAAATATCTAATAGTTTTTGGGAACCCAGCATAGTGCAAGTAGCATACAAATATGTTGCCGCAGTAGCATTTTATAACGTAACATAACATGAAACCAAGCAATTTTCAAAGGCGTTGTGGGACTAAACCCTTTGCGTTATCAACTGCATACGTCAACCAGTCATTAAAGAATCGAATAAGATCCAAGTCGTACATTTGCGCAAATTTTACAGACCTACTTCGGCAGTCGGTGTCTTAGAGCAAAGTCGCTTCTCGACTTCGATCGACCGTGCTGTGTTGTTGTGCATTAAAAAAGCTTGTAAATATAAAAAAGGCTGGTATAATGGTGGACACGATTACTTCTTGCTCAACTACATGTTGGCTGCAAAAAGTACAGCCTAATGCAGAACATACACTTATAGCACAGAGACTTTTACAATTACGACCGTTTTCGCAAAAAAAGTTTTACGAGCAAATAGTGGCTTTCATCCAAAGTAAAAGCTTTGAACTTCGCTGAAAACAAACTTTTAAAACTTGTCAGTTCAATGAAAGCAGACTTTCTATATGCCGGCGTAAATGCAAATATAATTATTAAGAAAAAACACGACAGAAAAAGGCACATTTTACGGAAAAAGTTTAAAAATAAGGGGCATTAAATATATAAATGTTGAGACCCTGTTGTTGTTTGCCACCCCAATCAAAAATCCTAGATACGCGCCTGCGCTTGTCACCGGCAAGTCCTCGAGTCTGCAATGAAAAAACATTTTGGAGGTTTCGTTTTTTTTTGTGGGTGACGTCATAGTTTTGTAGTTTTAGGCCTTTTTTAAGAAATGACTACGCAGACTCCTGCTACTGCCGAATTGGATTTTGGCCCGTTTTTTTTCAAATTTTTTACTTCGGATCCGGCTCCGAAAAAACAACGCAGAATCCCGCCGGAGTCATCTCCGGGTCCAAGGCAATTGGCCACCAGAGATGAGCACAGATCAAGACTGGATCGGACTGGATCAGGACTGAAGCCAATTTTGGCCGGATCAGGACTGGATCGGACTGCAATTTTTTTGAAAATTGGCGGATCAGGACTGGATTAGACTGAGAAAATTTTTGTTGTTTCACTGTGCTGAAAATATCAAAAATTTTAGTTGCGATCCAATTTCACAGGTTTACTAAGTGGAAGTGTATTTTGCCATCAGACACAAAAACTCTGCTGGGACTATTTTACAATTCGAACTGTATCCACCTTTGTTCAACGTTCACATATAACGTTGAGTTCTAGTAGCAACGTGAACATAGTTGAGTGGTTAGTGTCTGTACCTGCTCCTGCTGTGCAATTGTTTTTTGGTTCTGCTCTCACCATTTTCTTTGGCTTAGCTTGTAGAGGTTACAACTTTGATAAGATGGCTTTCAATGTACTTTTTCAAAAATTTCTGGGTTTAGCGTTTACGTTTAGGGTGTATGTTTAAGTTTCGGTTTAGGGTTTACTTTTAGGGTTTAGATTTACGGATTAGGTTTCGGTTTTAGGTTCAACTTTTGGTTATAAGTTTTAGATTTGAATGATTGGTTCAGCTTTTGGGTTTAGGTTTTAGGTTCAACTTTTGGTTTTAAGTTTTAGGTTTGAATTTTGGGTTTAGCTTTTGGGATTAGGTTTTGGGTTTATGTTGTAGGCTTAGGGTTTTAGGTCATGTACCAAGGACCTTACGCTAATCCAAATGTATCGTCCTGGTCACTTGACCAATCCAAGCAAAAGGATTCTCCTAATGGCAAAATAGCTCCAACAGTGCTTTTCCCTCTAATGCCAAATAGACACTTCGTTGTTAAATTTTGGAAATGCCAAAAGGCTGTGTATATTTTGCCTCATGAAGCAAAAGCACTGCTGTAACTATTTTGCCTTCAACCAATCGTATTTGGCTAAAGGCAAAATAGCTCCAGTAGTTCTTTTGTCTCATGACTATGAGGCAAAATGAAAGTACATGATTTTACGTTGGCAGATCAGGACTGGATCGGACCGATGATTTTCAAAAATTTTACGGATTAGGACTGGATCGGATGCAATTTCATCGGATCAGGACTGGACTCCAACTGAAAAATTTCACAGTCCGCTCATCTCTGTTGCAGAGATGAGCGGAGTCACATTTTTCAGCCTCCGACTCCGCTCCTGTTCCACGCTTTAAGACTCCTTCTCCGACTCCGAAAATTTTTGAAACATCAGCTTCGACTCCTGTTAACACTCCGAAAACTTACAAGTAACTCATATTAAAAAGACGCTGTCTATTTTGCCTCATGGGACAAAATGTATGTCCTGGCTATTTTGTCTTTGATAGAACACAAATGGTTGAAATGCTCACATGACTGGTAGAATACAGAGAGACACAACATGCTGAGGTTTAAAGTTATGGCTTAGCCTATTCTTTACACAACGTGGACAAACAGCCAAATTATGAAATGGAGACCATTGAAACACTAGTTAAGTAGTTCAAACTTCAATAATATACCAGATAGATAACAAGTATTTGAAGTGAGCGTTAATTTTCAATTTTCACGAAAGACACATTTTAAATCTCCGATGTCAGGAGCTGATCACCTGTTCACAAATATTGAATTGAACTGTAGCCATGAGCTCAGATAAAACTCTGAACTATGACTGTGCCAAACTGAGCCATTAGCATGAATGTGCAAGCAAATCTCACAAAAAAATTAACAAGATAAACATTACACATAACTTAGGCTACAATCCCTTGAAATTTATCATAGGCAACTAATAGAGCCACAAAATAATATACAGTAGGTTATCTTGGAAGCTGCAACTATCAGGGCAAAACATCCAACTTTGTTCAGTATGGCTCCAACATGTGAGCAGATGTTAGCCTATGAAAGTGGTGGCCAGCAGAGATGATCGGATAGGGGATTTTTACCATCTGATCCTATCCTGCTTTTGTAAAATGATATCCGTATCCGATCTGAATCCTGTTTTGGTTGAAATCACACTAACCGTATTGGAAAACTATCCTAAAGTGTATTGCGATGCACAACATACATTTTTGTGCTGTGTCTATTTTGCCTTATGCCTTTAGCTAAACATGATTGGTTGAAGTAGTCACACGACCAGTTTAGAACGCATGTCCTGCTTAGTTGACCAAGACATCTGTAACAGCTCAGTCCCATGCATAGATGATGGTTTTCATGGTTTCAGGGCTGAAAAACAGTAAGCAGCTTCTTGTTTGCATTAAGTGAACTGTAAGCTAAACCCTAACTCCAAACATTGAACCCTACACCTAAAACTTGACCCTAAACCTTGACCATAAACCCTGATCCAAGACCATAACCATAAACTCTTAAATCTTAACCAATTGTCTCTGTGTACCTTGTCATATGACTTCTTCAAGCAATTGTGTTCAAATGAAGGCAAACTAGTCCCAGCACAGATTTTGCCTCATGAAGCAGAGTAGACACTTGAATGCGTTGTATCACTTTGGGTCCTGTCGTGCTTATAAACAAAAAGTTTGACGTATATTGCAAGCTTGACATATTGCATAACCCAAGTACTTTTCCGAGTCAATTGCATTAAAAAGTAAGCTGAAGTTTTGCCACGCAGTCCAGTCGCCACAGTGGAACTTTAATGGGCTTATCCCCTCTGAAACAAAGCTCCAATCCCCCCTCCCAAATTGAAATATGAAGCATTATAAAACAGTGATGTTTGTTCAAATTTTAGAATGTCTAGCCCCATTGCACAAATGTAAAGTTCCCCTATAGAAGACTTTCTGGTGGCGGTTCTGTTGCCACACCAAACTTTTCATTGGCCATTGTTTTTGTAACAATGGTTAGATTTTAACACCATCCATGAGGTCACATTCAAGTTTCATTTATTAATTCTACCCATTGTTGCACTTAACCAAACCTAACTACGTGGCAATGCTAGCCTACAAATAAAAACAGCATTCAAAACAATACACTGGCTTAAAATTTGTCATTTATATTGAAATGACTGACTAAAAATTCAGTCTAACAAGTCAATGTCGCAAAACAACAATTTTGCATAGGCCTATCATGTTTAAAAAAGCTACTGC
>JGI24021J15306_10010849_pt1 | contig 11329 bp, 8 predicted proteins | sample Ectturendosymbi1_FD_15306 | JGI IMG/M metagenome (IMG submission 15306)
GACCACGCAAACAACATGTGTTCAGGAATTAGAGTCCTGCGAGGGGCGGGTTAACCCGCGCGGGTTGCGGGTACCCGCAATCGCGGGGCGGGGGCGGGTTGTACTTGGTGCGGGTGTGGGGCGGGTTGAGAAATTCTTTGTGTGGGTAACTGAGTGTTGAGCCAACGCACATGAACTCAATCAGCTCAAAACTCCCAAAACACGTGGATGTACTGGAGTTGCTAGCATTGCGCTTGGGACAGTAGGCCTGCAGCAATTATTACATTATTATATAACAACCCATTGTAGCGAAACATTAGCTCAGGCTCTTCCCATGTATTGGGCAAGTTACAATTTTCCAATGTTACCGTCGTACTTGGTGAGGAATAATTCAGTCTAGCAGCCCTTCTAAATGGATAAGACAACGCTTAGCGCACAGCTATTCACAACTGCACTGAAAACGTGTTTTTTTTATCACCTCAAATCTGTTGACTGCGAAAGATCAGATCTGTGGAAAAGTTTTGGTTTGATTGCCAATGAAAAGAATGACCGGCTTGATTTTGTTGCTTGTTAGACTCTCGCGTTATGAGTAGGTCAAGTTTTTGCAACTTTTTTTACAGCTTCTGAAATACGCAGAATTTTTACATGCAGCTTTTACTGCAACTTCTACCAATAGGCTAATCGAGCAAAATGAAAAATGTTATATAAAAAAACATGCTTTAGAACTATTCAGTTTGTTATGCTCTCTTTGACAACCGATTTGAACTGAATAGTGACATAAAAGCACTTAGTAGAAATGACCCGGCCAAACACCAGTACAGAACTGTTGGCCAAATTGCTAAAATTGCCAATGCGGGTTAGAAGTGTGCGGGGGCGGGCAAGATTTCTCAAATTCATGCGGGTGCGGGGCGGGTTTAAATTTTGCGGGGCGGAAGCGAACAAAAAATTTCAACCCGCGCAGGACTTTATCAGGAATGCAAGGGGCAGGAAGTGACGGCCGTAGCTGTCACTGCCCCCACAGTTTCATGTAAAACACCAAAAGTGAGACACAACTGTGAAAAACAAAAACATTGCAAATAAAGGTAAAGACGTTGAAATAAAGAAAGAAGACCACAGAATGAACAAAGCAAAAAACACATTCGGAAACATTTCATCGCTAGAAGTCCATTCCATTTGTATTTGGAAACACTGTTCTTACCCATGCAAAGCTTTGATAGCATAGCAGTTGGGGCAACCAAAAATCAGTTGACCCTGTCCACCAAGCTTCAATGTACCAAAAAAAACAACCCAGACTTGACGCCACAGCTCATATGTAAAAAATGTGAAAATACTTCGGCACCTCACCTTAACTACCTGACAATCGGAACATACACTACAGTGCCGCAAGCGTGTCAACGGCAGGCAATGGGTTTGTGCAGAGTAAATGCTGCGTTGATAGCAGTTACTCGTTCTAGGGCAGTGTCTCAAACACGCGGCCCGCGGGACACATGTGGCCCACGATACGTTTTGGGAATTTTCATACAATAATCAACACTTCGTTGTTTAGTTTATTCAGCAGTGTTTAAAAGTTTTCCGCCAGCGAATGATTATGCTCCTTTAAAACGAACGTACAGAAGGCTAGAAATGATTTGCCTGTAATTCACGATACCTTTCGCAGGAAATACCATGTAAAACATGTTTCTAGCAAGGTTCACGTTCCGCCATAATGCGGCCCCCAGGTAACTTCATAGGTTCTAATTTGGCCCTCGGAGGAATTTGAGTTTGAGACCCCTGCTCTGGAGTTAATGAAACCTACACATCATCTTGGATGGGTAAATCCCAACGCTGCTCTAATCTCAAATCGCATTTTTTATCGAAACATTAATGCTTTCAACAAATCTCCAGGTTGCTATAGCCACGAAGCACCGACCGACATACCGCATGTGCGTTGGACGAAAACTTCGAGGCCGATTCTTGAAGCTGCTGCGTCTTTTCTTCCACCTCACTGAGCTTCTCTCCACGCTCGAGCGCTTGCAGCCTCAAGCGCTGCATCTCTGACGTCATGCCGCCCGCAGACCGACTGAGGGCCTGAAATCGCTCCCCGGTGGCGGCAGGGACCGACCTGGTGGCCACACTTCGTGAGGCTGTGCCGCTATTCTTCCTGACTGTAACGAATCACGTGAGCAGTTGAGTGGTGGGGTACCTGGGAGCAGATGCCATTCAGAACACCACATCTTTTATGACGATGGTACCCAACCTGCTTTTTTTTCGGTCAGAATGATTGAAATATACGCTAAAAAACATTGTTATGGCGAGTTTTAATACAACTGTGAGACAAATGACCGAAATGTTTCAGTGACAGCGTCCAAAATGTCTCGGCAAAAAATGACCAAAATGTTTCAGCGTAAAAAAAACAAGTACCCAACTCCCGGGCCGTGAAATTACACAATGCACACTGGCTTGTGAGTCTTCGCCAGAACACAAACATGCAGCAACCTTATCTGATGAGTTAAGCTTGTAGCTTCATGTCAACTGTTAAAAAACAAAACTATCATACATGGAGTAGTCCCGGGCCGCGGGAACATTGTCAAGCGTTGACCGGTCTGTGGTTACAATAAGGTTGGAGGCCGCTGCTTTAAAACAGTTCCAATTTGAGCCCTTTTGTCATGGCTGCCCACTGTGTCACACGACATATTGTTAATATCACCCTAGTGCCTCTTTTCCGACTGACCCCAAAGTCAACTTCGGATTAGCCACGGGAGTTGAGTATTGTGCTGGATAATGACCATGATGTTGAGCAGATGGGGGTCCGGTGGGTTACAGCAGATACCATGCTACGGGATTTCAAGCATTTCCCAAAATAATCACAGATTACAACACTTAACCACATTTCAGAGTGAGTCGTCACCAAACACACTGGCACGGCACTTATTTTAACAATTAGCGGCACGAACGACATGACGCTAACCACAAAACAGTCATAGCAGAGAGAGGCGACTCAATAAACGTTTGCACATTCAACTCACACAGCTCTTCTCGATCCAATGCAGTGTAGCCATCGCCGAAGAATCCTTTGAAGAACCCCTGACTGGGGCGTTCAGGTGCTTTGCGCGGAACAAACAGATGAGCAGCGACTTCCTGAATATCGTCGTACGTTTCCTGCAGCAAGGCATCTCGTTGAAGCAACCGCATCATAAACTCTTGCTTTAACGTTTTTGAAAAAATTAAGGTTTAAAAACAAATTTCGGTTTCAATTTTTGAAACTAACCGCCATTTTCAGAAAAGGTTTTCCCATTTTCTCAACGCGGGTCGGGGGGTCTGGATGAAGTTTGGTGGTACTTCGCAAAAAAACACGAAACACTGCTACTTATACCCAACAAGCGACAAGAAATTATTTCGAATAACACCAACAACCAGCACGTTCAATCACTGTAGATTTATCCTTGCTACCTCTTGACGATATGTATCGAACGTCGGGGCATCCCCGCACAGGTCCGCTACTCACCACGAGACAAGTCATTCTTTGCATTTCGGATGCGTTCGCCATGTAAAAGCACTGCAGGTGTGGAGCGAATTGCAGCGTCGCAGACACGCGAATGTCACTGGCGTCGAGCATGGTCGATTCGAATAGCAGGCTGAAGCTGCGACGGAACGTGGCATGGTTAGAATCGCGCCCAGGCAGGGGACGACAAACGCGCGTCCTTGGGCGACTTACTTTGGCAGGCTGAAAACTAGTATATTGCCGTTGGTGGTGTACGACGCCAGGAAGGTTCCCTGCGAGACGCTTTCCACGATGGAGCGCACGACGATGCCGCACTGCATGTCGATGTTGTGGAAGTGATTGCACGATTCGGACGGGAGGTTGAACAACTGCACGGGAGATTTGAAGTTAACCGTGGACCAGTCTGCGATACGCTCATACCTCAGCAAAATTTAAATAACGATCAAAACCAACAATATATATATGCAGAACTGCTAATTTCGCATTGCGCTCTCATTCATTTGCGGTGGTTGGTGGCCTCGTTTTTGAAACAAATTTTTGGCGACGGCAACAGCAATGCGGTACGTCAGAGCAAAGTCGCATAATAAGATCGAAAATATCGTGTTCACACAACCTTCATCTGCCTTTCAGTAGAAACGCATAAGAGTTGGGTTTCCGCGGAGGATGAGTCGCATTTGCCTTTACCAGAAACAGCAGCTTCGCCACCAGAAGAGGCCTGAAAGAGGAAAAATCAATAAAGGACGCTTTAAATGAAATCCACTTCTTGTGATGATGAAAAGTATTGCGAAATATAGGTAAACATAAAATCACATTTAGCAGTAACCTCGCTCGATTGGCGAGTTAATATCTACCACTTCTGAAATTAAAGCATGAGTCTGTTGAAAACACACGCACACATACCACAGGTTCCGTTGCGGAATCACCAAACTTAAAAAGCCTCTTGTTTTCACAAAGGGTTGTGTGATGTCATAAAGCAACCAACACTTTCAAAAATCTGCTTCCTACGTATGGATCTATCTACTTGAGTAAGAGCTAGGGATGCTTACTCAGTATGACAAATATACACTGTACTCTGTTAAAATTAACGCGATTGATCATTTGTCGAGAAAGGAATCCTAGGTACTGTCACGTGTACTCAATTTGATTCCATCTGCGACCATCAATTCGAACTGTATCAAACGTCGACGGAAATCGCAACAACAGGACGTGCAAGGAAAGTTGCTGAGTGCGCTTGCTCAGTGACGCGCTCAGACAGTTGCAACGCGACAACAAGAATCTTCCGGTAATGCGAAACTACTGCTGATGTAATCGATGGCTCAGACGCTCGCGCAAGCAAAGCGTGACGTTCAACACCAGGAACCGTTTGATCGACTTTTCACTTGGCAACGATCTTCGTTGAGCAAAAGTTTGTAAAATAAACGAGTTGTGACGGCAGCCGACTCTCATTGAGCGTCATGCCGGGTGGCCATCACAAGTAAAAGAACGGTTTCTTGAACAAAATATTATTATATGACTAAGTCGAGACTGAGACCATAGCAAGCGTACGCGATATCCACATGGTGAAATAACGGTCCCAGCGGCTTCAACATACGTCTCCAACCCAACGGTACACAGCAGTGTTCCCTCTAAGCTGCGCAACTGCGTAGCACCACCAGGCCATTTGTGCAGTGAAATTTCATTCTCACGAACTTGTAACATTCCCAGATTTAATATCGTATGTATATCGCATAGCCGTTCACCGCTTAAAACGCTTCTATGTTTGTGTGCTTGCGCAATTGCATGCGCACTGAAACAAAAATTTTCGCAGTGTAAAATTTTCTTTGGGGGAACACTGGTACACAGCTTTGCGCCAACGAAGGAACAACGGATAAACATACATATTTATGAAACACCCATGTCAGAAGCATCGCCGAACCACTGAGTTTCAGATCTGAGAATGGAATTCAATAAATCAATAAACGCTCGCGCTAAGCGGCGTTCGTATCGAGACAATGCCTCCTCGGCACTTGAAATCTCTTGTCTATGTCATGCAAAACGCGCTCTTACTTTGCAGTGACCCGTGCTCGAGGAGACCACGGCTCCGAACGAATCCAACACCGCGCAGTAGACGACAGCTCCCCTCGCGTACACGCAGCGTCCTGTGAAACAAACAAAGGCTAAACTTCCACAGGTGTGAAAAGTCTGTATGGTTTGCGAAAAAACCTTCGACAAGCGTCCGCTAAGAACTCACGACCAAGTGCTTGGTGTAAAGTACTTTACGCAGGTTTTGCTGCGGAGCTACGAGTGTCGTCTCAGTTATGTGCTTCGCTTGTTTTGAGGATGGACTTCTCCACCAACGCGTTGCTCCACTTTGGAGCTTGTTGATCTCCGCCACCAGGAACGACATGATCGGAAACGAAACCCAAACTCTACGTCACCGCGCCCCGCTCACGACATCACAGAAACCGATTTAGCTTCAGTTACGTCAATGTCAGGCACTTCCACGAGCAATAACCGAACTACACAAAGCATTGTTATGTCGCAACAATCGATGCGCCACAACGCGATTACAACAAACCACTCGCCAATTCCTTCGCATCCTCTCCAACTTACTACTATCAAACATGCGCGCGAGCAAACGTTGTTGCGGGGATGATCGCTGAAAGGCCACTTGAAAATCGCAGGCTGCGAATGAAAGCGACAGGAAGGTTCAAGCGGTAATGACGGGCCGCGCACTGCCTCGCTGCGACAGGAAGGTCCAATGTTAATCATGCAAAGCGACAGGAAGGTCCAATGTTAATCATGCAAAGCGACAGGAAGGTCCAATGTTATGACGGGCCGCGCACTGCCTTGTCCAAATGTTATCATGCAAAGCGACAGGAAGGTCCAAAAATCATGCAAAGCGACAGGAAGGTCCAATGTTAATCATGCAGGTTGGTCTGCAAGGGAAGGCAGACAATCTATAATAGTTCAAATGAGCACTTGGCAAACGCAACGCACACTGTAAAACAAGGTGGATTGCAGGGTTCAAAATCGCGCGCATATTGAAATTATCACCTGGCTGCTTGCTGAGCTCTTTGCCGTGACTTGTGTTCAACACGACGCTGAAAACTGTACCGTTGTTCGTGCCAGCCCAAAGAGAAACAGTGGTATCTGAAAACGTATTTTGTATTTTTTACATAAAAAAATGAAAAACGCGAACTTCGGCGAACACAACAAGGCGAACATTTCAGCGCAAACCAACAACATACGTTTGCACAAAAGAGATGGAGCGAAGGTGGTGTACGTGACGGACTCCTTCATGTCGACGTGCTCCATATCGGCAACGCTGGAAGCCCGGCTGAATGGGTCTGGCAAAAAACACACAAAGTTGGCAGGAAACCGACATTCGCACAGATCGGTGGCAGTATCAGTTGAAACAAAAGTAAAAAAACGGTTGTCAACGCAACGTATAACAAGTGCAAGCGTTTCTATCTTCACAACATTGCTACTAACAACAATATGCGCAGATCCTTGCATCACAGAAAGGCATTGCGATGAAGCTCAGCCGATACGTGCGTCCGCGTAAGGGTTTGCTACCGCTCGCAACGAACTGTGGCCCATAGGTGTAGGCAGGGGGCCTACAAGGCCATGACCCCCCAAATTTTTTGAACATTTTGTGCTTTGAGAGGCGGTATCCCAAACAATAGTGTTATTCGCCTAAAATAAAATCAAACATTTAGCCCCCCCAAATTTGTTTGCCCCCCGCCCCCAAATAGTTGGGCTGGCTACGCTACTGCTGTGGCCCTATTTTTTTAAAGATTTTCATCAGACGCGCTCGAAATACAGCTCGGATGATGTCTGCGCCCAATTTTGGGTCGCATTTGTTTCAAGTTTTTTTTTTTTTTTTTTTTGAGCAAACAGTTTTTCAAGGACAAGTTTCGTACAATCTGAAACGTGCTTGGAAACGCTTGTTACTTTGTAAAAAAAAAACAAATGAAAACGAACTCACCTTCAAAACTAGTTGAAGTGTCCATGCTTTTTTCGATGCTCATCGAGCTGTTCTTTTTGGTGAGTTTGAACTGCGGCCTGCCGCTTTTGAAGGTTGAATTCGCGCTGCTGCAGCTGGACGTCGAAGGTTCGCGATGAGTGCGCGTGTTGCCCGCTTGCGCTCCCGGCAAGTTCTTCGCATCCCCTGCGCACCAAGTCATCAAAGCTCACGGTCGTTCTTCCACGAATGACAGCGTCAATTTGCGAGCAAGGATCGGAAATCAATCAGTGGCCAGGTACGTCAGAGCGAGAGTGGCGTCGGGAGGCTTTCGTGCATTGAACTAATTATTATTGCGCTTTGTTCCGGCGGCAAAACTTAATTGCTTTGAGATAAAAACCGTTGGCGATAGATAACACTCGCACGTGCGTTCGCGTTCGTCCGGGGTTATTCAGCATCATCATCACAGTACAAAAGCGGTTAAACGAAAGCGAGCTTTCGGGCCAGACCTTTCGGATTCGCATACTATCAGCGTCAAGTGGAATAAAAAAAGTACAGTTGGTAAATGAGTTTCCTGCACGCCGAGTCGGGAGTCTAAAAACAAACACGACGCAAACGACGTTCCCGTCAAAGCAACTGCCCGCTCCAGGTGTTTGCTCAGCGCTTAAGCATACGGCCATAACGCGCAGACTTTGCAAACAATGACAGGAGACTGAATTTTTCCGTGCTCACCGGTGGGCGACGTGTCGGTGGTGAAAAACGAGCTGGCCGGGTCTCCGAGACCTGAGCAATACAAGAAAGACCGTCACACCAAGCTTTTTTTATCGCCGCAACGCCACACAGGGTAACAATTTAAATTTTGACGGTCTGACCACGTGGTATGAAGAGCACTGTGTAGCAACTACAAACAGGGAAGTCTTCATTGAGGTTGCCAGCTACCAAGTGTAGCGAAAAAATCGAAAGCAGAATCAACTGCTGGCGCAGTCATTTCACACCGTCTAAAAAGAAATTGTGTCTTTTTTAAGAAAAATATCAAGACACAGTTTTTCGACGTCTCCGTAAGAGAGACGTCGAAAACGTCTCACGCGTGAGACAAGGGCAAATTTTCAGTGAACGCAACACGACTTTAATCTACGAATGTTTCAATTTGGTCGTAAGGGCTGTTACCTGCAATCATCTGACGACAATGATCCTGCTTTGCACTTGCGATCTGCAAGTAACCTTCAAGGGACAGATACACAAAATCTTGCAGGAAGGCAGAGACAGGCATGCCGAGCGAAGCAAAAACATACATCGTGTTTGAAGTCGCATTTTTTTGGCGGAATCACATTCATTGCTTCATTTACTGCGACATCCATGAGTGCATGAGAACGATTACTTAGTGCGTCAAAAGAAAATGGGCATATGCGCAAACTGTAATCCTAAATGTCGTACAGCAGTCATTTCGACGCGGCAGCTCAAACTGCAAGGCCCAGAAAAAGGAGTCGGTGACCGAGACGAACATTCCTACCGGACAACTTCGCTCGCAACGGACTGCGCGGCGCATGAAGCCTGTCGCCGGCTGAGTGCACGTCGCTGGTGAGTAGGTTGAGTATGGCGAGTTTTCGTGGAATGTCAACGATGCACATGGTCGACAATGTAGAAAAACACAGGCTGCAACAAGGAAAGAAGATCAAGGACTAACTTCCACTGGCTCGCGACACGACTCAGCACACGCACGGACATGTTTGTTTACTCTACTACAATTTGATTCGCGCAAACAGTCGTCCGTGCGTAGTGAACGTGCTGACCGGTGGTTTCGTTTTTACGCAATTCGACGCAAAAATAACGTGACTGATTACTGAAGAAGCACTTCCGACTTGCCAGCTGAGAATAGGCACACGTTTCATTTTGAACCTATTTTATGCAGCGTCTTTGGATTGGAGAACGTGGTATCAACCGGAAATAGATAAAACACCACTTTGATAACATTATCACATTGCGGACGGTTGGGTGGGTGCGAGTCATGCTCATATGCGAGCTATATTTTACGTTAGTCAAGCCATGAACAAGTGAAGAGCAGCAGTAAAAGTTAACGGTATGGAAACTAAGCAACAGTAGGGGTTATTGGGCTGATGTTGCCCCCAAACCACGCCTGCTTAGTAAATGTTTGCGCAAAATTCGTAGCTATTGTAAGCTAAGCTGACAGTATCTTGAAAGTTCGATGATGTTTCGGATTGCTCTTGAACCTTTTCGAATGAGATATTCTTAATTAAATTCATTTTTTCGTAAATCAACGCATGGTATTATTGCTTTCCATATGATTAAACTATCGGGAACCTGTTTTTAAAAATATATCAACGAACAAAGAATGGCATGCGCTCGTTTTCACGGAAAATCTATGAACCCTAACGACCATTAAAGTTTAAACATATGCACAAGTCTAAACATTCTAGCATCAAAAGACAGCAATGCTGCTTGATAATGGCATACTGCATAACTGAAACCAACGCATTTCGAATGTCGCGGTTTAAACCTTCTTCTAGTATAAAGCTTATATGTGTACTCGAAAGTTGAGCTTTTCTTAAACTGTTGCACTTTTTATATAGTACCTTTACCTTCAACGTTTCGAGAATGCATAGCTTACAAAATGTTAAGAAGCCAAGGGTTTGGAAGCGTGTGTGGTAAACGCTCATCTAAATTAACTTTTAGCATTGCAGTTTCTCTTTGGTGATTTTCAGGAAATTACACGAAGTTTTTGGCTGTATGAGAATCTTCAGAACTTCTGTACGTTCAAGCAGTCGTTATGTTGGTTGAAAGTCCATAATACTATATCAGCCATGCTAAATGCATCTACAAATTTGACTTATTTCACAGTCATAGTCTGTGATGAAAAAGAGACCGAATAGTTTCAACCTTAGTACTCCCGTGACGACAGGCTTAGACCTTTCTCATGAAGTTATTTTGTTCTGAATTCAAACAATGACCAATCTGGTCACAAGCAGCCACTCACCAGCTGTTTAATGGATGCTAGTTTTTTTGTGAAGTTATATTTGTCATTTACGGCGTATGTAGAACTTCCCAATGGTGCTATAACGAAGTACACACATTTCATTATTTAGGCAATTTTGAGTCCATGAATATACACCATTACAGAAAACTAAAAAAAGAACTTGTTCAACCAAACAGCTAATTTTGCCCTGCGTGAGCTTAAAGTAGAAACCGTGAGCATTTTCTCCTAATGTTTAGAGTGGACTTTGAAAAAGTACTTCAGACTTGTCAGCTGAGAATAGACACATATTTCCATTTTGAAACAACACGCTATTAAAAATAGCTTTTCATACCACTCAACGAATGTAGAAAGGAAGCCATTCGAGACACGTTTACAGTATTCAAGAAATAGAACAAAATAACTAATCCAGGAAAGAAACAGCGTGAAACAATTTTCTATACAGTGATGACTCTACCACTGCTAATTCAATTGAGCAAAATTTCTTCAGGAAACATTACAGCTTGTGATGGTGCCATTTTATGACATCGCTATAAACGGTAAAGTTACCAAACGCAGAAACTTATATTGTTTGAAAGTGGGTTATTCAAGCCAACTTCAACAGTTTTGAATTCGTCTCAAATAAAAAAAAACTTTAACCGCAAAACCCAGGTTGTGTGTGACAGAATTTTCACTAGAGAGGATGATCGCTTTGAAAAATTTCAAAGAGAGCCTGGAAAAGGATTGGAGTCACTGAGTTGCTAAGCCATCAATATACCGCACGTCGCATCCATTGCAGAGTCTTAAGGAAAGCGAGTAAAATACGTTGGGTAAAGGCACAGGGTCTGCCAGGATGAAGAAATACTCCCCACCCGCCTATCGGTTTTCTGTAACTAGATTGATTGCCCTGCGTGGCTGAAGCATTCAGTTTGGCCTTTCAATGAGACTATTTGAT
>JGI24021J15306_10010851_pt1 | contig 11328 bp, 14 predicted proteins | sample Ectturendosymbi1_FD_15306 | JGI IMG/M metagenome (IMG submission 15306)
TCTAATTTCATAATATTGCATGTTGTTCGATTATCCGAACAATTCACTCATCCGAACCACCCCTGGTTTTAATTAGTTCGGATAATCGGAGTTCTACTGTACTAACAACTGCAGAAGTAACACAATTTCTCTCCTATTCAGATTTAGTAAATCAGTCAAACACTCCATGGGCAGATATAGCTGCTTTGACCCTGTGGTAAATTGTCACTGTAATGTGGATAAGTGCAATCAGAATCACCGCAGAGTTACGAAAGCACAGTATGGCAGGCAGATTCCTCAAAAGCTCCATTTCACTATTCAGATCTGCGTAGCTCTTTGTGCACTGAGTAGGAAAGTGTACCATACTGTGAAAAAATACTGTGAGTAGACAGCAGATATGGTGTGAAGATTGATGGCTCATCAGGGTTAGTGGTGTTACAAGTTGTTGAATCGGATTGTTATGATATTGAACTTTCTGACAATGAGCACTCTTTGGGAAACGATGCATCTTCATCTGCAGTGGAGAGTAACATTAGAGTGATGAAATCACTGATCATGATACAGGTACTGGTTCAGACGTAAAGGATGAAGGAGTGCAGGAAATCATTGGAAGATATGGCTCAGAAGTTCGGTCGAAGAGTCGTGTCTTGCTCTAGTCTTTGGAATACGTCTTAAGGGTTCCCAATGTGCAGGAAGGCCCTTTTGCAGGAACAGGTTCATGAAAATAATGAAATTTTTATGATTTGACATACAGCAAGGAGTTGACTGGTTGAAGACAAATTTTGCTTTGCCTGATGTTTATATTACAGTAGGTGAACATTTGCTTCCATGAAAGCAGGGGTGGCCAACGTTTTGCATGCCATATGCCAAATTTTTCAAACATGAGTACCAATGCCTCAAACCATTGGCTATTTCTTGTAATGATGTTATTTCTCATCATTAATGATTTGCCAGGTAATATTGTCAAATGTAAATGGCATATCTGGTAAAGCAAACAAGTAAGTTTCACATTTACTTTGTAACAGAACTTGTCCATATTTTCATTTCACCAGTTTGCAATGTTTGGAGTTAAATGTTTTACTTAGAACAGTGCAGAATTCTTCAAATTTGAAGCAGTCACATCCGACCTAGTTTTGCTTTAATCAGTTTAATAGACAAAAATGCTATTTGAATGTATATGTTGTTCCAAACCACACATAACCTCTGAGCGAATTATCTTAGTTCTGTTGAATTTTCACAGGGTAAGGATCCCAGAAACAGAAATTCACAAGCACAAGGACTGAGGAAAGCTCATCAAATTTTGTTTTCACAATTGAATTTGTTTTCAAGTCATTGAGTTCCATTTGTATGTTACTTGGCATTTTCATTATCTTTTGTTCACTAAGTGAGAATGGGTTTCTAAAGCTAAAATGCAGAACTGTTTCTTCGTTACCAAAATCACAAACGCGAGTTTCAAATTAGTCTTGCAATAACTTGACCTTTTCAGTGCATTTTCTCAAATTGTCATTATCAGCAGCACATTCAATCTGCTCCTTTAAATACGGCGATGAGCTCATATCCACCTTTTCTAACCGGAAGATGAACAGTTTTAATTTCATCTTGAATGCAATGATATCATTTACTAATTTTTAAAACAGTTGTTCTTGCCCTGCAGTTTCATATTGAGATGGTTGGTAATGCCAACTAAAAGTGCCAGATCAAGTAGCCAGTTGTTATCACATAAAGAGCTCTTCCTTCAGGTAGCTCGTTTTTTCTTTTCCAGAAAATCCCAAACAGCATATTTCAAGATGGTCACTGGAAACTCATAAGGGGAAGGTATAGGTACAAAACAAACTCGATGAAAATATTGGAGAGATCTACGATCACAGGGATGCACATGTGCCACTTCAAATCATTCATTTCGACAAATTTGGTGCATGTGCTATAGGTTGGCCACCCCTAATGTAAAGCAAGACGCAAGTTTATTCAGTATATGGCTGATAGGACAGACAAATTTAGACTAAAATGTTGGATGGTGGTTTATGCAGGCCAGTTCCCAGGTTTTTGGTGTGGTGGGGCAAAATTTATTTTTTGGGGGACAAGATTTTTGATTTTAATATATGTTTAAAACAATTTTTTCTGGGCACAACAAAATTTTTGGGGCATTGCCCCCAAACTCCCCCCATGGTTACAGGCCCTGGGTTGATGCTGATAGCAAGCATTTGTATAATGGCTTTCAATATTTGGGCTAAGACAGGGGTCGGGAAGCTTTTTGGCTAAGGGAGCCATGAAACCCACATATTTTTAATTGTATTTCCATAAGAGCCATATAATATTTTTCAACACTCAATGCAATAACTTACTACAGTAACTCACATGTGCATTTTTAAGCAAAACCAACAATTTTAAACAATGATAAATAACATGCTTCTTATTATTAGTGCGACGTCTGGTGCTGCATGGTGTTGCTGATGGATTTGTTGTCTAATAGATGGAAAAATATAGAAAAAGTTTCATTCGTAGCAATCATGTTAATAAATTGTCAAGCGAGCCAAATGCCGTCATCAAAAGAGCCACATCTGGCTCTCGAGCCATAGGTTCCCAACCCCTGGGCTAAGATGAGACAAGAGAAACTTCTACGAGCACGTCCTCTACTGTTGTAATGACACTGATTCAACCCCTCTTCATGCATGGCTGCTACAATGTTATCTTGAGATAACTTGTTCTCATTTGTGGATTTTGCTGTATGCTTAGCAAAGGAAAAATACAGCCTAGTCGGCACTATTTGCCATAATCGTAGAGTACAGCTTCAGGCTGCCAACGAAAAGCAACAGCTGCATGAAACTACACTTTTCTAAGCCACCACCTTTGTTGACATGTGTAACTTTGACTTGTTACCAGTGCAAAAAGCAAAGTCTGTGATTATACTGACCACACTTCACCTAAACTTCAGGTTTCTTCAGAAAATAACACTATAAAGAAACAAGTGTCGATTTCGTTTTGTAACAAAACCAAAACCAGGAGTGGATGTTGTTGATCAGATGGCAAGGAAATATTCTATAAAGGCAGCAAGTCGAAGGTGGCCTGTAAATGCATTTTGAAACGTGATTGATCTTACAGTTATCAATATCTGGTTACTAAATAAAAATCTAGATCGAGGATTAATTGTCGTGAGTACGTGCAACGCGAAGCTGAAGAGCTCTGTTAACATCACCAAACAGCCAAACATAATTATTAACTAGCTGAAAGCAGGGCTGTGGATTGTGGAGCCGGAGCCTAAGCGATTTTGCATGGTTGGAGTCGGAGCCTGAAATTTAGGTTTCGGTTTTACAGACATAGTTTGTGGGGCAAGCGAGTTGTACAAATAATACAATGGCGTTTAGTTTTCAACGGACCAAATCGTTCTGGAGCCAGAGCCAAAAACTTTGGGATGTTGGAGCCAGAGCCAAAAAATTTAGATGTCGGAGACGGAGCCTGAAATTTGAATTCCGGCTTAACTGGAACCTCCCACGAATAAGCGAAGGACTTGCTCAACTTCCAAATGTTGTAACAGAACAACACTGACATGTTGCACGTGTAAAGAAGTAGTCGGTGGAAAATGTTCCACAAAAGTGTGTCAAGTAGATGTGACAGAAACAAAAAATGATTTCTGACATCATTTACAGATTTTGGTGTTGGTTTTCAGATTTATTTAATGCAGTACAACAGAATTGTACTACGCATCAAAACGCCACCTGGACGCTTTAGGTAGTTTGAAATTCCATCCATTCTAGCTTTGCTTTGCAGCATTATTGTTAATGACGCGTGTTTTTCAGGAAAGAAACAGTTCAACTTTTGTTGAAACACATGTTTGACAACGGAATCTGCGAATCGGTCATCGTCAACGGCATCAGTGTGCTGCTTGCCTTGTTAGAAATACGCAGACCGGCTCCTTTCGGGTACGATTGTTTTAGATTTTCCTGTGCTCACTACCCAACATAAGTTTCTAATTCAGTATCTGTTTTATGGCTTTAAAAAGCGGATTGTTGCATGTTTTGAATGTACGAAGGACTTCATGAATATGTTCTTTTCTTTGCTTAGAGAATTTACCACTTGCAGAATATTTACGTGGCGGTTGTTTATCATGAGGACATGGCCGATTTGATATGCGAAGTTGTCAAACACTTTGATGGAAAACCTTATGGGATGATTCTTTGTTTTTTTTAGTTTTCCTGAGATGGCGCCTGAGCTTACTCAGCTGGACGTTGAAAGACTAGCTTGTGGCGTGTCCAAGACTTTGCACGGGTTAAGTGACAGGTTACCTGATTTTCACAGGCTTTTGGAAAACCCACCGAAGGTAAGCGTCGATTGAATATTTATTTATGAAATAAAAACGTTATACAATACATCACAACAAAGTTTTTTGTTTGTGTGATTTGGTAGCTTCGGGTGTGCTGCCATGTGGTATGTAAGTGCTTGTTAACAACGAGGGTTTGCTGTTCGTACAAATCATGGATTATTAAGAGTAGAAACTGGAAACTGTGTTTACTTGATTGCGGTCGTACCAAGGGTCGATTGGTGGTGAGCGCGAACAGTGTGCTGTGAAGTGTTAGATGCAAGAAACCACTGATCAGTTTTGTTCTGAATTAATACAAACGTTAGTGTGAAACTGTGTTAGCAGTGCACGTCCAAAGAGACCTGTCGAATTTGGAGCAGCGGTGCAGGTTGCAATTGTTCTAGCAAACGTTTTATTTTCACAGTCCAGACAAGTACAGCAGTTCCCACTTTTTCCTGCTTGCCGAATCAGCAAGGCTGAAATCAGCCTAGTTGTGCAGTTGTTACTTTACCCGAGACCAAAATGTTGTTGAGCATTCACGCAAACGGAGATTGTAACTCGAAAACTCCCTGCATTCGGAAAAAAAATTCCGTAGTTTTTGGGTGCTGTTCCCCCTTTCTGGACTCGTGTGGGAACCACTGCACGAGCTGATTAACCATATCCTGAACCGATGTGTCCGTTCTTGCAGGTAGTTCAGGTTCAGTCAGTAGACTGGATGAAACAAAGATGTTTAGGCAAGACGAAGCAGCGGTGCAGCACCTTTTTAATTAATTAATTAATTATTATTAATTTGCGGCTTCCGTACCAATTACCATTAATCTTCTGAATGTGCGTTCTAAATCATTGTGTCGACGAGAAGCATTTGATTTCGCGCCCCGTTGCCCGCGTAGGAATGGTTTTGTCTGAGGTGGAAGCCAACCATTCGATTCTTCTATTCACGATAAGTAGTGAATGCCGTAGATCGTTTGTGCATGTACTGACAGAACTGCTTCCACTAGAGCTTATCTGTCAGTGTTCGCTGCCGCGCTGCAAATAGCCATGTGTAGATTGGTCGGCTTGTCTGCAATCAGTCCTCGCAATGTAAGTGCACCTTACGTGCAGTGGGCCGGTTGCAGCGACGACAGCGATTTTCGGTTAGCCTAACCTAAGATCTGTTTGTTAGATCGACAGTTGTTACATAATCGAGCACTCTTGTGATAAACCAACCGATATTTACAAGATTTGGGTACCGGTAGTTTTGGCCTAGTATGGCGAAAAGTGCCCATTGATGTTGATTGTGCACCAATGTTTTTGTTACAGTGTTTTCAGAGACCGAAGCGGCTTCTCAAATTTTGCACAAAGGTCTCTCAAAATGCAGTAGAAACTCGCTTTATAACCACCACCAAAATACACTAAAACCTCGTTTTATGACTATCTCAGTATTTAGATGAAATAATTGCGGTATCTTAAAATGTCTTAGCGGCCACCAAGGTCAAATCGTGGCTGTACAAAAACCCTGTTTGGAGATACTGAAGTGTGGCGATTAAAACGCCGTTTTTTTACATGCTTGGCGTGCAAATGTTATCTCCGGACAGCAGCACTGCTTAATGTGTCAAATCCGAACAGCAACGCGCAGTTTGATGCAAATATTATAAGTTGCGCTGAAAAAGTGATGTTTTTCCGCAAGGATGAAAAATTTGGCGCAACGTATTGAAATCGATATTACACGCAGCGAGAACCGATGCAGTGCAGCTTTGGAGAATTGAACCCACCTCTCGGAAACACAAGGCTGCATGTCGGAAAGCTTCTATCTGCCATTTTAATTACCAACACGCACAACATCAACGTACAACTTTCTGAGCTGCAGATGTTCAACGCGTTGTTGGTGAGTTGAGTTGTCTTCTTGTTCCAAGTTGCTGCATTCAAGTAAACGATTTATTGCATTGAATTCGTGAATTTCATGTGCGTGTGAACACTGCGTTCGGCCACCGATGCAAGTTATGTGATCGTAAGCGTTGTATTCAATATATTTTTCGAGCTCATCGACATATGTTGAGCACTTGAAGAATCGTGACTACTGTCTTATATTTTTTCAGGACTTATTTTTCCGTTACGAATACAACAATTTTTTACACACGCAAACTGTCCAGTGCGTGCAAACTGTACTTAGCAACGCTGTAACCGTAACAACCACGACCAACCCGTCGCCGATGTATTCGAGCGAAAGTGCCGGCGATAACCACGACGGCCAAAACGACGGTCTGCAAAAAGACGACGACGATCTGGAAAATCCCAGAAAAGTCGCACCTCTTCTAACACATGTAAGTGAAGTGCTGTACGAAGCTGTTTTGTTTTATGGTTGGTTTGTGGGTATTATCACTTATTGTTTGTGTTCTTTGTGTCTTGCTTGTTAACAACAGTAGCCGAAAACGTTTTTGCAGCTTTTCGAAGACTGTCGACTCATCCAGCGAATATTGGACGCCTGGGAGGACAATCGCATCCACGAATCGACGCCTGGTGGGCACAGGAAGGGAAACATGGGTCATTTGACTTTGATAACAAACCACATTCTGGAAAACATAGAGAAGGGCCCCAATGCCGAAAGAATACGTCACTTCATTGAAGGTGCTGCTTTGGCTGGTTGAAATCAGTGCTCTTGTGTGTTGACAGGCTTTTGTCATTTGCTGTGGCCTGCACTGCTTGTCTGCATACTGGGTTTTCATGTGCGCTAGGTCTGTTTCTTCGCATGCGAAATTACACTTGCTGTACGTTTTCCCTTGTGGACCAATTCGTGCCGAAGGTTTTGTGCATTGGCCGATTGTACCCCCCGTCTGGCAGGCATGCCCGAGGAAGACCAGGGCCGTTGGCAAAAATTTGTCGCCGAACCCCTAGCAGAAATGAACGACAAGAACTCTCGGGAGCTCGGTGGCCACAACCCTATGCATTTCTCGTCAGACGACGATGGAGACTCGGACTACAGGGACATTCCCTTCAGTACAGGCTCGGCTCAGCAGGTAGGTGTGCAGTCGGCACTCGTAATCTTTCTCTGCCTTGTTGAGTTTTATCTGCGTAATAGGCCAGTAGTATGTTATGTTCTAGTCAAGATTATATTGCGTAAGATATGACGAGATGCGTTTCCTTGAATAAGGTTGATTGCTCTCAGTTATAGTCGTGGCCGAATATCTTTTCCTTATTTCGTGAAAATGCCAGCGTGTGTCAATCAATGAACGTTTGAGATTATAATTTCAGCCATTGTTTGCTTCGCGTCCTGTTTCCAGTATTTTGTCTAACGGCGGTAGCCTGCGTATGCGTTCGTACCTGCATGCGTTTATTTATGCCAACTGCGCACTACGTGCGTAGGAAACTGGCGTTCGGCGACCGTGTGATTATTTTTGACTTGATGTGGTTGAGCGATACTTTGAATGCTTTGGCTCGCGCACAACAGTGCAAAGTTTCTCTGCTGCAACCACTTGTGATATGGGGAACAGCTGATTCACTGTTCGCTGAGCTGGCGGTTCGCGTGCTGAGGATTGTTACGGCAGCACAAGAACCCTGCTTTTTGTGTGTGATTTGCATGGCGGAGGTTTTTCCAGCAGCTTGGTTTAACGATGCGTGCTGTGGCAATAACGTTGATTGCATTGAAATAGAACTTCATTTGGGTACTGAAATGCAATAAATTAAGCTTGCCGGCCATAGTTCTCTGGACGTTTTTTTTTGCTTTTCGTTGCCAAAACTCGCCTAGTGCCGCCAATACAAAAGCAATAAACACGTTTTCAATTGCGGCATCCCCAAAAGCTTTGAAACATTGACCCAAAGCATTAAAAGTATTGGTGCGATCCAAACAAAAAGTTAGTACTTTTCACTCCAAACTGCTAGTCGAGAGACTTTGCCCAATTGTTGTGCGTCTGCCAGGCGTTCACCGACTATCAGCTCCAACAAATGACGTCCAATTTTATTGACCAGTTTGGCTTCACGAACGAAGACTTTGCCGAGCAAGAGGATCCCGACAAGTACGGTGGAGTGTTTCGGTAGAGACAGTATGCTTTGTTCTCGTGCCGTGCGCGTATCTGTCACAACATCACCGGACGAACTGTGGCGAAAAGATCCGTTGCCGTTTTCACGCTGACACCGGCATTTGCATTCTGCACTGTGTCGGTTTTTAACCGGTCCCGATTTTTTAGACTTACAAACCGGCGCGTTTTGGTTGTTCTCAGTAGTGTGCGAACGCCGAATATAGTCGTGGTTTTCGAATCACCTCTTCCAGCTGAACCATACCTCGAACGATCTGCCCTTTGGTTAATGTACAATCTGACGTGTTTCACGAGCAAATAAACGCTCTTTATCTATGTCTTCGTTACGTTAATGTTCCGCGGTACCTGAAGCAAACTGTGTACGGTAAACACGCTTCGGGTCCGGAATGTCGCCTCATTAATAAACTGCGCAAGATGCGAGATCTTTGCTAAGCCGAGTTGATTTGCAACTGTGGAACTGACGCGGTCTTTCGCAGGTTCAACAAAATCAACGCAATCGATTTCGACATCAAGGCTGACACGAACACGGTGAGAAACACTGCATTGGTTGTTAGGTTTCGCTGCAATCGCTATATTTTTCTGTCCTACTCTGCTTCATCAAGTTTGTCGGCGAAGAGGATTCTTTTTGGTTGTTTGACGGCTTTCCCAGGCCGTGTAACAGTTCGGCGTCTCAAAAGAATGCCATGATCGAGACTCAACGTTTTTTTGTTTTTGTCGATCAGTAACTGGTCGACACGTCCATTCCAGCGCGATCCGTTAAGAGGCAGTTTTCTCACTCTTCGAAGTTCTCTTTTATCATTATGTTTCTTTCTTGTGTAGCTGCAATGACAACATTAACAAGTGAGGTTAGCATTTTAACTGTGCTGCACTTTCCAGCCAAATCAAGACCTCTTCGAAGAGGTCTGCAAAGCGCGTCTACCCAACTTCGGCGGCAACAGCGATGATGATGAAGAGAACAAAGAAACGTTCGAATTGAACGAAGCCGGTAGATTTTTTTAACTTATTTCGATGAGTGTTATTGCTACGACAAAAAACTTTATTTTTTGTTTTATATTGTCGATGATCTTGTCCAGCCATTCATATTAACTGTGTACTAAAGCTGTTGTTGTAATTTGGGCAGTTTTAAACGGCAAAGTTTTTGTGTTGTTTGATGGATGTTAGCTCAGTGTTTTAAGCTTGCGCTTAAGCCCACAGTAGCTTTACTTCTGGTCGGTTTGCTTCCACCTAAACCTGCTTGACATTTACACGAAGCTTATGTTCCCGTGTCAGAGAGGTCGACTGGCATCCTGTGCGGGGCCTCAACGGAAAAAAACTCGTTTGGGTATTTCTCGGAGATTAGGTTCTTAACTCGTAGCAGCGGCATCGAAAATGTAGTGGATCATTTTCCTGTGAAAAGCCATTAAAAATTCTGAATAGTGATCGATGAGCGTCACCTACCATCCGTATTGCAGCACCCACTACATGATGATTTCGGTGCTGTAACAATCGAGTGATAGTGAATGGCGTCAGATCACGATAGTAACACCCGTGTACCGCTGGAGTAGTTCGTTGAGACAGTGAACGCAACACACGAGCGTGCATGAAAACACTGGCACCTTTCTGCTCGGCGATTTGGTTACGTCGAAATTCGTGCAATGCGTAGAGTCTATCTAGATGGCATTGGACTTGAGGAAAGGGTTGACGCACAACGTGTGCTGTGTCGTGCCTGGTTCCTCACGGTATCTAGCGTGATTTTCACCACATTGCGAAAGAACAAGACAAAAGTAAAAAAATGCCGATTGTGCTTTATTTACTTCAACGCTAAAGGGGGCGGTGCGTCCCTATCCGTTCCGGCTGAATAGACAAAGAATTCTACGCTTCACGCAGTAAAGGATTGCAGTTGACCATGCGGTGAGTTTCACTGCCTGCCTTTGTTTCAGACGACGACGAGTGGGATGAAAAACACGCTGATTCACCTTTTAAATATGGAAGCGCCCCGCCTACAATCCAAGTCAGGTAAGTTCCCACTTGTTCCGCTTAGCGTTCCCAAACCTCGCAAAGGCAGACGCCATGCACGAAAAAGGTAGGCTCAGGCATGCGCTCAATGTTTGAGCGAAGAGGATTTTTTCGCTTTGTGATGTGATGTTCAGTCGAGTTCTTACTGCTTCCAGTACATACAACTCACTTCGTGCTGATGCAGTTCATGCAGTTGGGTCTTGCCCTTGTGTTTAAGACCACTTGCGTACGCATAAGTTGCTGTGGCACGCGCGAGTTCATGGCGTGCGTGCCAACTCAGTGTACGACCGTGTCGAAGCGTATGTTGTTGTTTTGCTTTTAGACCTCGCAATGGTTCCGGCGATAGCACGGGCAGCAGCAGCGAAGAGGAGGAACCCTCTAGTCCGAACACAACCATCACTCCCATCAAAATACCCGATGCTTCAGAAGACATGGACACCTCAAATCAAGGTGCGCTTTGTGGCGCAGAGTTGCTGTTGCTTTACTGCTGTGGACTAAGCAGCGATGTTGTCTGTTCCGACGCGCTGACTGAAAGTGAACTGACGCACTGACATGCACTGCGGTGTAATTCCAAACGCATTGTGTAGCTCGGCGGCAGCTCTCGCACTGGCTGTTAGCGAAACGCTTCCGCCCATATTGGGAATCGCTGTCTGTGTCGGAACCCACGCGCAAACGCGGTCATTCCAACCATCAACGTTAGAATTGTGCTGCAGTTGTTTTTGAACGGATTCTCTGTCTGTTTGGACGCGAGTAAAGTGAGTAGAACGAGCTACAAGGAACTTGGTGGAGCGCGTTGATGCAAAGTCAAGTGGGTGACGCCTTGCCGAGTAGAAAGCTCAATGTTGTTCGTGCGACGCCGCTATTTGATGATTTAAGCGATTGTTGCGGGTTGCATTAGTTTTTCTTTATGTTTTCCTTAAAGGATGGGCGTCGTTCGACAAGACTGGCAGCGGCGAGAGCTCGAGCAGCGGCAGCAACGGAAGCTCCCCGAGCACATCGCCTCGAACCGACGCGCTTTCCGGGATCGACACTTCGACTCACCGCGTGGCG
>JGI24021J15306_10010856_pt1 | contig 11326 bp, 10 predicted proteins | sample Ectturendosymbi1_FD_15306 | JGI IMG/M metagenome (IMG submission 15306)
TTTGAGCATAAATAAGAAAAATGAGATGTGCAAGTTATAAAACCGTAGGCCATGTATTGTGTCAAATATTTAACCATGACATTTCCGGCTGGTTTGCCTGCAAAAATTGGAAATCCTGTTCCCACCAGCCAAGTACGATTTCAACAATTCCGTGCCATTGAACGCTTTTGCGCCGAAGGCATCAACAAGTGCAGTGATCGTGGGGAAGTTATAGTAATGATTTATAAACTTTTATTGACCGTGGTTTTAGAGCGTTCACTCGTCATATTCGGCTAAGCTTAAAATGAATAGCGCTTTTCCATTTATCCCCATAACAGTGCGAGAGGGAGCCTCACAAATGGATTAGCCTAGGGCCTCGCATCAGTTAAATCCGGCCCTTACAGAGCGTTACGGTGAAAGAAAGTGGATCGAATAAAAGGCTTGCGGTTATTGCAGTAGAAGCTGATGAAACGTTATAACAAGTCTTTCGACTAAAATTATCAAGCGCGAAAGATGTCCATTACATTCGTTACAAAAATATTAGAGCTGATTATATCCCCGACACATAGGGAATCTCTGATGCAATCTTTTCACCTGTCCAAATTAACAGCTCGGCGTGCTAGACCCAGTGGTCCCGGTGCGAATCTCGCGCGCACTTCCTTCAAAAGGGAATGGTGTGCCTATTTGGTTGTGCCGAAGTATAAGCGTCTTTGTCGTCGAATTTGTTGTGAATTTTCAAAAGAAAAATATTCCGATTGTGTTGACCGTGTGAAGCCACATTCTGCTTTCAATGAAACGTTCGCCCCAATTCTTTTTTTCACATATTGCATTAACTGCGTAAGTCGTGATTTTGCTAAAAGCGAAAAACAAAGAACATTAGATAGTTTCCACAATAATTCACTGAGATTAATTTTATATGAATGAATTTCTTTTCATGATGAGGTAACGTGAGAAGTGAAAAATTCGTTGTAAGAAAACCCAGAATGCTGCTTGCCAATGCTTGTGGCGCAACAAACTACAGAAACATCCTTGCATCGCGTAGACGGTGACATTGTCGTTCAGGCTTTTTTCTCATAAGCAACGACACCACCACATACTACAGCTTCGATGATTTCGTCGTGGCCAGCGAATTGGTAAATCAAGTGCTCCCACCTGCAAATGTAAACGCACACCTTTTTGAAAAGCATTGAGGCTCTCCGGCAGCAAAAGATGTTAGAAGTTAAAAAACTACATGCAAACTGGGGTTCAAACTCGTCTAGCTGGTAGCTAGAGGTTCACTTCATACAGTTTGCGCAGGCCTATCCGCGACCAGCAATTACACAATAGGCGTACACGCAAACATGACCAGGTTTTGGTAACTTGATCGAACGAGGGTAGGTCGAAATAAAAGCCTTTGATCGAAACTCAGCAGAAGCGGTGTTTGCGATCATAAAACGCGAACAGGGCGTTGAACGTTTTATCGGTAAGTTCCATAATCTGCACAAGCTGAAGATTGCGGTAGCATAGTTGCGACGATTTTTCGACTGTTTACGTCAGGGTGCTTAGCCTGGGTACCTTGAACCCCCAGGGGTTCATGAATGTTTTCAGACGGTGCGTAGACCAAAATATAAACAAGAAAATCGGCTGGTTTTTATCCACCCATTTGGGCCATTATTCAGCTTAATCACACCACAACTGTAGTGTGACAATGTGACATCAGTAATCGCAACCACATTCAAAAAATCTTAAATGCAAAGTCCAAGTCCAAAAAATTAATAAAACACAGCTTTTCAACAAAAATGCCGCAATACCTTTCAATTAACTCAGTCCAAAACCAGTCCTGATCCAAAATTTTTGAAACGATTTACGGTCCGGATCCAATCAAAATCCATCAAGATTCATTACAGTCCGGTGTCAACGCGAAATGTCGGACTTGCGAAATTGCTGACATCACGCCATCTGCGCATGCGCAGAGTAATATTCCAGGTCATTGCATTTCGGTGACTATGTCAATGAGATATCAAATATGCAGACAGTTGATGATCAGGGGATAGGGTTAAGGTTTAGGGTTAGAAAAAAAAATTGATGTCTAAGTCAACTGTTTTTCAATAGCTAGGAATTCCAAACTGTCGCTTGTTGTGAACTACCTGACGTCTAACCATAAGTTACTATTTTCACAATAGACATCTGAGAAGGAAATTAATTGACAAGCAAGAATAGGTCAGGAATTTCGCTTGACACCGGACCCGATCAGCGCCGTAGCCAGCCTAAAATTTGGGGGGGGCAAAATGTTTGATTTTAGGCGAGCAACAGTATTTTGTTTGGGATACCGCCTCTTAAAGCAAAATGACTGGTTATGCCAAAAAGTTGGGGAGGCATGGCCCCCTGCCCTAACCCCTAGCTACGACTATGGACCCAATTCAAGTCCATTCCAATGCTCATCTCTGTTTCAAAGGCAAGACCTCTTCGTAATGAAACTAAAGTATAAAATGTCCTGCGTGATGGAGGCAGACTTGCGTGATGCAATGCAGCCACTCCCAGTTACGCAAGGCATCCGGTAATCTTTCCAAATGTGTCTCATTTGACGGACTTTGTGTTCGTCACTTTTACGATAATATACTTCATGGCGGAGTGAATCATACCCTGAATGCAATTTTGCAGAGGCACGGGATTACTTAGGCTGCAATCCCAGCAGTGGTGTAACCAGCCTGGGCCAAATTTTTTCATTTTAGGCGAGCAACAGTATTTTGTTTGGGATGCCGTCTCTCAAATTACAAAATGTCGACATATTCTAAATTTGTGGGAGAGCACGGCCCCCTGGACCACCCCCGGCTACGCCTATGAATTCCAGCGCACCATTAGCCTCCTGTCTGTGCCCGTGCTAGCTTTCTTGGGCACGCTACTGACTATCAGGTATGAAATAAACGAAAAAACCCGAAGTACCAGTAGTAAAATTTGTGGTTGCTTAGTTCTTCAAAACCTTCACTATGATTGTACATTTCTCTAGAAAAAAAACGAATCGGAAATAAACTTTTTTGTTTCGGAGAATATCTCGGCAAAAAGCCGTAAATATTCACCAAACGACACTGCAGTTTTCGATAATGACAATGCATTATTTCGTAAAGATTCTAGATCTGGATGGTAGACTGAGCACTTCCAATGGACTATTATCGGTTTATAAATTTTTCTTTACAGGTGTAAGATCTGAATTCAATCACAGCGAAGAAAATCGAACGAAATTGATGATACGTTTACCCACCTCTTCAACCGGTCAAGATCATGGATTTTTTTTCAATGCAACTAAAATGTTTACAGGATAACCCTATAAAAATACTTTAAATCTCCGAACCGACAGCTGGGGTAAAAGGCTAAATATCTGAATTTTCATTTTACCTCGGAGCACGAAAAACAACAAGGTCTCCGCGCTTTCCAGGCTCAATACTTCCATGAGTCTTCGATTTTCCCAAAGCGGCAGCAGCGTTGATGGTGGCCGCACACAAAGCTTCGGGCATCGACATGTGAAGGTTGACGCAAGCAAGGTGCATGACGGTTGGCTGCAAAAGCAACAGACCGTGTCCGAGGTGCGGATTTTCAACGCACGCGTTTAAAAGCGCACGAAGAAATACTTTGAAACAGTGCGACGAAAATGCTTGTCAACAACGTAGGTTTGAAGAACATCCCGTCAACGTTAAGTCGTCAAGAAGTACCGCCCGGCTCCTTTGATAAGTTCTGCCAATCTTTTGCAAGTGTATACTTGGTCGATGAGAACTTGTCCAAGACATTTCTTGCAAACATTAACTATTTCTTTCAACATGTTTCTATTAGTACAGTGGTTCCCATATTTTGCAAAATATGGATCGCGGCTAGGGATGTGCATTATGGAACATTTAGAAGTTCTGGAAAATTCCGGAATCTCATTTCGAATCCAGAATGTCGAATCCTATTTCAGAATAACCTGTTAGGTGCAAAATGGCTGATCGCGTACAGATTTAGAACGCTGATCAGCGATCACACGACCTATTAATTGGCTTGTTACGTCACTACCCACTGCCGCTGAGCTTGTTGAGTGTTTCTTTCTCTTACTCAGAAGCGCAAAGAGCGCCAGTGCAAAACTTTTTGAAACCTTTGTTTTGCTGACCTTGCAATTTTTCACCTTTACTTAATCCAAATTTATTTCGAATCTAAATACTCGAAAAAACCCTGATTTTTGGATTGGAATTCTGAAGGATGCGAACAACATTTGAGCATATCTAACAATACTATGAATGACTTGTGGAGTAACTGATGAAGCTGCTATCAAGAAACAAGGTCTTCGAAATTCCAGCATCCTGGGGAAGCATTTCTTTCTCTGAAGAAGTCACCTACATCTTCCTGGAACTTGTTTGAATAAAATAATTTGTTCAACTGATTTTTCACATGTTTTTCTGAACTGGATGCTTGCACCGTTGGATATTAGATTGCTGAAGCACTGCAGTTGTTCGTCGGAATTAGATTATACGTAATTTAACGCAATGGCATGTGGCAGGGGTGGGCAAATCATTTCTGCTTTGCTGCGGGGCCACTTCAGAATGCAACATTTAGTGGAGGGCCATTCTTTCTAACAGAAATAGAAGCAAGTGTTGGTTAAGTTAGCCTTAGCGCTAACACTACTGTGATATGTTGAAGGAGGAAATTTTAGGTATGAACATATTTCGTGAATGCTTCCGCGGGCCACTGAAAACGCTGAGGCGGGCCACTATTTGCCCACCCCTGGCATATGGGATAATCGAAATTACGTACCAGCTTCGCAACATACTCTGCTTCGTTATTGATTGATCATATGGCATTGAAGTTTGACCTTTAGAGGTCGAGTGAACTCACTTAGTGGTTGCAAAAGAACAATTCAATCATGGATGTCTGCGCAAGATTTCCACAGGAAAAACTTTACAAAATGGGATATCAAAACCACAGAATTGCAAAATGAAAACACCATGTCATTTTTACCCGATATTTCGAATAACGTTTCTTTGAAGGGTGTGAGCGGCATCACTGCACAAACGTGACGTAGCTGCGAACTTTTTCAAGCAAACGTACTCTTCAGAGGAACAAAAAATCCCCCCCCCAAAAAACAAGGCGTTCGCTTCTACACTCGAGCATGTTAAAGCATAAGCAAAGCTGCAAAAAAGTAATTTCAATATCATACCATGCTTAGACAAAAAGCGTTTGGATTAAAATCTGATCCGAGCGCGACTGGGACACCAGCTGTAATCATCTTGCGCACAGGCGGTGATTTCAACCTGAAAAAATAACTTAAATTACTGCCTTGCTCAGAAATATACAAGAAACCATAGCACTTAAACCTTAGTCTTAAGACAATTCTTGAGACGACAAGCGTTGTGATGAGTTTTGTGCATTGCTCCGCAGGTTTGCGAGATGCGTTGCACGCTCGCTGCGCATGCTTCCCTGAAGAAGTTTTCAAACCCACAAAATCGTTTTCACGAATTTTTTATGAAGACCTAAGGACTTTGTGGATATTTGTAACATTTTTGGTATGTTATGACTACATAACAAGAAGTCTTCTATTTCGTCTTTTTCAGTGGGTTTTAAGTTTAAACCCTGAATTGATTTGCCGTCATCGTGTTGTTCTACGCCGTCTCCGTAGAATCTACGGAAGAGTTTTGGTAGTAAGCTGAAGCATCCTCGACTACATTGAAATGAGCGCAACGTTCAAAACAATAACACACATATCAAACACAATAACTCAATGCTAAGCGAGTAATCACGTTACCACTCCAGCTGCCGGAAGACCTTGTGCAATGTCAGACTATACGGCAGTGTTTTTCAACCTTTTTGCTGCAACGGAACCTTCCGCAAATGCTTGCGTTACTCATGGAACCCTGTGCAACTGTGAAGCAGCGGTATTGCTACAACCGCACAGAGCAGTGGTTGCGAATTTCGTCACAGGCACATTCGGACTGTTTCGGGGAACACCTGGCAGCCACTCGTGGAACCCTGAGGTTCCGCAGAACCCCGGTTGAAAACACTGCCATACGGACTGAACACAATGGCGCAACAACAATCGCCGTAAAGCACGTGCCCGGCCACCTTAATATGTAAGCTGTTGTGGGAAGAATCACTGCTATAGATTTGGATTCAGCCATGGCAAGAATTCCATCGTCAGAAATCTCTTCCAGGTGACTGACTGCAAGAGCTCGCATACTCGCTCCAAGCTGAGAAAATATTTGCGATTGTGATCACTTTGCATGAATTTCAACTACACCCGCACACAAATTACGCAATTACGGGCAGGTACAAATATACGCTTAACAACAGCTAGACATACTGCAGTTGCGGTTTTTTTCAAGGTTTTTATCATCAGCGTGACGTAATTATTTGTTATAAACATACCCGCAGCATGACTGGCACACGACGACCCCTCACAATTCGTGTTCGTTTTCGCCGAAACGCAGTTCAACGCTTTATGTTAAATTGATTTCTTCGCACAAATTTTTTCATTGTTGAAAATGTCGTTTGTCGCTTCCATTTAAATATCCTGCAAACTATTCCGCTGCTGAAAAAGTAAAACGGGCAATGCCTCATTTGCCAGGTTCCAAACTGCAGTGATCAACCGGTTTTGCGGCAAGATTTTCTTCTTCGAAATTGTTTACTTTCACACCGCTGGGACATGCTATCACTTCATTACAGCGCGTAATTGCGGCAGTGCCCGTGCACAGGACAGCTATAATCCCAGTGGAATTTTGTTAGTAGGCTGGGCAGCAGTTGTTCATTGATTGTGTCGCGTTTTATCGCGTTGGTGACTTGGCTCTCCTTCGTTGCGGCCAGTTGCGTGCTGAACTGTGTCAATTGTTGACCGATCTGACAATCAGGTGCGTGAAGCGAACTTCGCAATTTAGGTAGCCTGGCACGTGTGCGCACTGCGCGATGGTCGCTGGTGTTGGAAAAAATATTGCAAGCATTTTACGCTTCACCTTGTGTTTTTATTCGATGATTTCAGAAGTATTGCGTTGGTTTTACTTAAGTCTCTTTAAAACCTACTTTCGTCTGTGCTACGCCACGTGCCGTAACAACCGGAAAACAACTCTGCAACATCCTGAACTTAAGCCCACACCTCATCTTCGTTTTTTTCGTCCTAAAAACAAATGCAAAATGCAGTCCAACTTTTTGCCTTAAGCGCTAGAAACCCACCACACACTTCGGACAACAGCGGTTGGTCTGCCTTCACATTTTATATTAAAGTAAATTTTCTCGCTATTAACTCCGACTTTTTCCATATAACAAATGAAATAGCACTTGGTTTGCTTATCGCAGAAAACCCCGTGTTAAGCCGAAAATTTGATAGCAACCATCCAGGCATATCTCTCTGCAGCGAGGGAAGTAATTAATATCGTTTAAGGGCAGTGGCGTACACAGAAAATTTTCATGGGGGGGTTTCATTCAGTGGCATATGATTGTCGTTTGCATTTGGTGTGCGCTGTTTGTGACGTCACAATTTGACGTCATATTCACGTTTCCAAACCAATGTTTTGGCGAAGTTTGTTGACATAATGTGCATATTCTTCTACACGCACTCCCCTTATTTTATGTGTCAGTGTAGGTTACTGAATATAAACTATCAGCGCTCCAAGTTAGGATATCGGAGGAATATAAACTCAACGCTACGACACAGCAGTTCATAACTGCAAACATATCAGGCTGCGAGTTAAAGCAGAGGAGTAAAACACACTCATCACTACGTCAGAGCATTTTACAACTGCAAAATCAGGCCAAGGTTGCCAGATTGGCCTTTTTTAGACCAATTTCAGAAATTAGTCCTCGCTTCAAGTTGGTTGGGCTAAAAACTTTTAGTTGGCCTTTTGGCCTTTTTTTTTCCTCTCAAGTTAGTTGGCCTTAAAAAATTCGTTTGGCCTTTTGGCTCTTTTTTGGCCTTTTGTCGCTGAAATAGATTCCTATGAAGGAAAATACTACTATTCCATTTTTTTGGCAACATATTTGCAAAATTTTTGTGATAAATGCTATATTAGGCCGACGCCCACTTTCTGATTTTAGTAATATTTTGCGTAAGCACTGTAAACTTGTACACTCGCTGCACTGTGTAGTGTGTACTGTGTTGTAGGAAATAAGCAAGCTCAACGCTTGCAAAAAGGTCTGCGTCTCCGCGATAGAAATGCGACAATGACGTCGAGAAGTGGAAGGGCTGTAATGATTCTGGTCGTAAGTACAGGAGTGAATGGGAGATGACTTTCGTATGGGTCCAGAAAGCTGCCGATGGATCAGTATACAAACTGTCGCAGTGTTTTACCCAAAGTGTGCATTCTCACAAACCATGAAGAGTCAGAGAAGCATCAGTAATGAGCTCCAGTACAATGCCAAGCAAGACTTATCTCAATTTCAAATATTTTTTTGATATTCTTGTAATTTGAATGTATTTTGTGACAAAGGCATGGTAATACCGCAAATACAGTTTGGCTTTTTTTCTGGCCTTTAAACAATCGGTTTGGCCTTTTTCTCGCCTCTTTTTAGCACTGTTTGGCTTTTTATTAAAATTTTCATCTGGCAACCGTGACTCAGGCTCCGCTGATGTCTTGTCGAATACGAGCAATCGAGCATAGAAAGTGTGCGGCTGGACTGGCTGGCGCACACCCCGGTTTGCAAGATAGAATCTTGCTAAACCACACAAGAATTAAAAATGTGCATAAAGTCCGCAAGAAAACATTGTACAGAAGTCCAGCAAAGTTTTAGTTTTCCTTTTCCCCCTGCTATCAAATTCCTGAATGCTTCTATGTTAAAATGAGTTGTTTCTGAGCTCGTGCAACAGTTCTATCATGCTACAGAAATTGGTAATGTAGCCATTGCGGTCAGCGCTTGCGCTGATCAGCCATAGCAGACAAAATAAAGACAACAGTTTCGGATCAAGTGAACTATCGCGTAACACAATCTTAAACATGCGTAGTGGACGGAGGGTCTGCAAAAAGTGGTGAGATGGTTTCTGGACGCAGATAATTACCCAGATTCCCAACAAAACCTAATTATTGCTTTTTAGCCCATTCACAATGTTCCTTCAAATTTGCATGCAAATTTATTCCGTGGTATTTGCATTCTGTCGTCAATTAACAAGCAAAAAGTATGCGAAAACAATTAATCTCCTTTGTGCAGGTAATAAAGTTTTTGTAAAATATCAAGCTCAAGGGGGGTTTTAACCCCAAACCCCTTGCGTACACCCTTGTTTAAGGGCAATACTTTATGTGATGTTACTGGTGTGCGGCGACCAACCTGCCACTTAGGATGGCGTTACCACAAGCAAACGCTCACAGACAGAACATATTCCAAGCTGGCCACGTAACCCAATGCAATGTAGAAACTGCGGGTTACGAAAAAAACTCGCTACACTCTTGCTACGATTAGCGCAACTTTATGAAATGATAAAATAATGCGTAGTTAATTTAACTTCATTTCCTCTGACCCGATGCCATGTGCGGTTTTGTTGGCGCGATTGTGCCACAGGCTACGTGTCATTTCACACATTTCGTCACATAATCAGTTAACGCTTTCTGTTGAAGTACAACGGAAAGCTGTTAATCATGACTAGGAATATTTTTGTTAGGGACTGGAGGTTACAACGGTAGCGTCTTCAATATGTAAGACATTATCATTTTTTTTGCAGTGAGCAACCCCTGCCCTGATACCTGCAACGGTCCATACTCAGCTTATTACGTATAATTAGAATTTTGGTTATGATACAGTGCAGTACATAGAACTTTGTTCCTTGTTAGAACGGCGAAACCCAAATTTTAACAGCTTTTGGCAAGTTTGTTTTTCAGTGAAGATACTTTTAACTGTAGTTTCTACAGTATTTCCAATAAGAAACAAACGTTTTAAACAAAGAGCTGTAAGGCACCACCAGCAATAAAATCCAAACTGCTACAGGAAGTATAAAGAAACGTTCGTGAAATTTGTCACACTGCGTTGTTACTGCAACATGTTTTATTGCGTCGACGACTCGACATGCAACAATCTTGAGACCCGGCAGGGCGGTTCTAACCGACATTACCGGCACTGCTGTGTGTACAAAACGCCGCATTTGTGTTTGAAGCCTGCAGAGGCTGTCGCCGTAGTTAAAGCTCGGTGAAATTTTGTTTGACCTAAGCAATGCTTTTCTCAGCCTGCTTCTGTTACAAAGCTACCTACTTCAGCAGCACCCATCGGGTGCAGTTCGTCTCCGTGAAAATTGACATTCAGACCCATTTCAATTCCTGCTTGTAAAATGCGTCGCGTTTGGGCGATGTTAAAGACCGACTTTTCGCAAAACACGTCAATGTTATCCACTGTCAGACGGCCAGAGTCCATCTCGGCTTCAATGAGAGGCAACTGGTTGTCCAGAATGTCTCTCGTTGCTTGCTCTGGCGTTTGATCTCTGTTCACGGAAACAAATCATAACACTTGTCACGATAAGCTGTAACAAGAAAGCAGGAAGCTGTCCTAATACAAAATATTTTTTAAACATCAGGGCAGGGTCAAGCAGACAGGACATATTTAGTAGTAGGCATAGTACAGCATTTACCTCGGCCTCAGAACTGACAATATCAAACTGATAAAGTCATCTGTGCCAGTGCCAGCAGTTCCCGACCAGGGTGTGCGAGAAGCGTCCGTCTTACTGAAGGAAACTGATCTCTTTGTTTACTCTCCTGCGACTTTTTGTAATAGTTTATAAGCAAAAACGCGAGGTTCGTTCAAAATATATATCACGATATTAGTCATTCGCGTAAACACCAAATGCAATATATTCTTTTTCACAAACTTGTAGTAGTTTTTTTCTGGAATGAACTAGATATTGTCATTGTTTTTTGTGACGCGATAGCTATTTTTCTGGGCATTTCTAGGATAGTCTGAGCGTATAGCACAGATTCGAGTGGATTCCGCATTCCATCATTCTTAGCAGCGAATCGATCGTAGAGGAAAGGAGTCGTGCGCACTGCCTTTCATATTGGAGTGAGTTGTTCTTGTGAAAGTGTTTTGTTAATTTGGAGGTGAAGGTCTGCTCTACGTAATTGTGAGAGGAGATAATAATGGAAGCTTTTCTGATTTCTGATCATCATTACAATTTACAACTCCCATCATGTCGAAGAAAAGGAAATGGAATGATGACTGCGTGTGTCCATATGTTTGATTTTCTCTATATATTAAAAAATATAAATTCCTTTCTAAACGTTTGAGAGCTAGTTCTTGATTATAAATTGTAAGGGGTGCGAGGTCACAGCAAAATTTTTCTTAGGGGTGCAGGAGCAAGCAAGGTTGGGGACCACTGATCTACTCGTAAGCCAAAATTTAAAGAAACTTTCTGATGGCAGAACAAGCGAGAATGGCCTCTGAA
>JGI24021J15306_10010861_pt1 | contig 11323 bp, 4 predicted proteins | sample Ectturendosymbi1_FD_15306 | JGI IMG/M metagenome (IMG submission 15306)
CATCTAATTAAATCATAAGCAAACGAAAAATCTTTCAACGATTGGATCACATATAAACAATGTATCAGAAAATGTGTAGCATATATGATAGCGCACTTATGCGCAAGCATATACTGCAAAATTTATCAGTTGTTTCAATTTTTTTTGCAAAAAGTTGAACACGTGCATAACCACCCGTTAGCGCCACGTACATTTTTTGTGATATTTAAACCAAATCATTGTAAAAACTTTTTTTCCCAAAAAATTGTTTCTATTTGAAAAACGAAGACGTTAGATTTCGCTGAGAGAGTGCAAAGTAATGTAGCGTCGTAAAAAAAACGTTAGCAATGATTTATTAGATGAAAAACTGTACTAAAAAACGAACATGCAGCGTATGAATTTGCAACATGGTTTATTTGCAAACTTTAAAGAGAAGCATTCTATTGGCAGAGTTGGACGCAGTAACGAAAATACTCATTCATGGCATTTTGTGTCTTGGAAAAAATTTTTTCGCAAAATATTTTTGAGAAAACATTTTTTCAGTTTCAAATATTTTCTAACTTACATAACTTAAAAAAAAAACTTTGTGTAAAAAATTATCTTACACTTTAAAAAATAGATCGCAATTTCTATATGGCGCAAACGGGCTGCTATACACACGTGTAACTTGCACAGAAAAGATATAAAAATTGCAAAAATTTTCACGTGTAAACGTCTTGCCTCAATTTTCCTCAAAATGCAATCGAATCTTTACGTAAAACGTTTACCTGTCAACATCAACGTACGTTTATGGAAATAAGTCCACGCTGAAACTTGCGGTTATCCCAACGCGCAAAAAACGAAGCAACCACGTCATGTAAGCAAGCGTTTGTTTGCACACTCCCAGTTGAACGAGAGTTGTATAAGTGGGCTGGTTTTTCGGTCATGCCGGGTTCGGGCTTAAGTTTGTTAAATTGTTTAATGCCGATTTCGGGCCTGCATAAAAAATATTTTCGCAACGGCGGACACTTTTGCCGCCAGTTACTGTTGAAGCAATCGTGTTGATTAAATCTTGAATAAAAATGATTAATTGTGACGTATTTGATCATGCAAACTTTGATACGCCACCAATACTGCGCAGTTGCACATGTCTTGTCTCACTTGGTAAATCAGTGTTCCGGGCCTAAATCGGGTTTCAAACATAAATGTAGGGCTTCGGCCGCGTTCGGGCTTCAAAATGAGGCCAATTTACAGCCTGAGCTGATCAACACCCTTTTCTGCGTTGCATCCACACTCACGCGTGAAACAGAGCATTACATTTTCATTAAATGGAAAAGTCGGTTGCTTATGCGTAACATATATTTATTCCCAACGGTATGAAGAGACCTTCTTCAACAGTTCTTCAGTTTGGAATGATTACCAAACACTCACGAGGGTGAGAAATTGATGAAAGAAAATTAAAAATCATGAATCTAACTCATTTTCATCCTAAAAGTATAGAACATTTGAAAAAAAGCAACAGCTAAGTCAACATCAGGTTTGTTGCCAAAACATCAGACATCAGAAATTTCTCTTAAAACATCAGATCTGATGCTGAAGCATCAGACGTGGCAGCACTGGTCGTGACAGCACATTCGTACTGCAGTAACTCAAGCCTGGCGCAAAACAATGGAGACGGAAGCGCCAGTCGCTTTTTGCTGCTCGCTGAATGAGTGAGTCAGGTCAATGGCGGTTGCCGTGCAATTCAGGAAAAAAGCCAGCAAAGCGAACGCCAACACTTTTGGTCGATCAGACAGACTGACGTTCTGTTGTAGCGCTGGAAAGTTTCAACAATAACGTATCCTGTTGTCAAATTCCAATTATAAGACTATGTTACGTAGCTGACTGTTCAGTCAAAAGCACGTCTGAACTGCTGTGCAATGCATCACTTCTGCAGCTGTTGCAAAGTAGATAGTGTTTTACCAACCAGCGTATGCAGTTTAAGTTGTTCTGCGTTTTGCACAGAGATAGCACACGTTATCGTCAGTAAACAGGCCAACTACTTGGAAGAACCGTAAACGGCGAAACTTCATCAATTGCTGGTCAGAATACTAAACTATCTCTTGATGATTATAACCAGTTGCATCTGTCTAGATTGTAGATCAGCACATCTACTGAAAATATGGTTGATTGAGTAATAACATACAACTGTAAAAATGCCAGAAGAAGCGACACGGTCTTCTGCATGCGGAGCCTACATTTGCACCAGAGCTGGAATCTTGAAGCTGCTGGTTCTGATTGGGGGCTGTGCAACTTTTGCTATTTATGCTGATAGCGAACGTTACTTGCAACCCAAAACAAAAACCTTCATCTTGGCCAGCTACATCATTTCATGGGCTATTAGTCTTCTGCTGTACTTCTTCCGACTGACTGGTAAGTAGTAAGTTCCATTACTTGGTTGCGGTGCGCGTTTTCTTTAGGCTGAAATTCAACTGTGCGAAATTTTCTGGATCACTTCATTATTTTGAAAAAACGAGGTGAAAACATTGATTGCACTCAGATGAAAAACTAACCAGGCCTCGTTTGCTCTGGGAATCTGTGAATTAAATGCAATAGTTTGAGGATATGAAAGCAATTTCAAACGCTGAGCACGTTGGGTTCTAATCCGAAGATTGGTAAGTAGGCAAACGTTGGTTTGGGAAGTCTTTAACGCTGCGCTTATGATATCAACGGCTCGATACGCTTGCGTAGAAAACCTGTAATTTGCATCTTCGACGTGGTGACACACAACTGAGCTGGTTCCTGAAGTACGTAGTGGCTTCATGAGGTTATGTCCAAAAGCCTCTTTTCAAATTAAAAATGTTGTTACAAAGGAAGTTGACAGACGACTATATGTGGAAATTATTACAAAGAGGAAAGTTGGTTTTTTTAATACACTACCTTATTCATCACCAAGGGACCTGAAATACATAAATGCAATATGATTAAAAATTTTGATAAAATAATCAATGAGTACATACAACAAATCTGATTAAAAAATCTCACCAATTGCTTTGGAGATTATGTTTTTACATTGTAAAGAGACTTTATGTACACCGCGAGTATTGACACAATACCGGTTGGACAAAAGTGCAATGTGTTGCTAAATTCGAACTTTTGCGTCCATACTACTAATCATATCAACATCTTTTAACGTCGTAAGTGGTCCTCAGCAAAACAGCGGTTTGCAAACCTGAAGATTCAGTATTGATGAGGATCAAAAATCTTTGCGATTTCTGCCAACCTTCTAATGATTGTGAACTTGTTATTGTGCTTGTAAATCGTTGTTATTATTGGAGAAATCTTGCTTGCATTCGCAACACTGTGCTAAAACGAAGTGTATCCATTCTTGAGAGCGTGTACGCAACTGCGCATGATTCAAGGGTTTGGCGCCGCAAGCGCGTCGTTTCCTGCCAGCTATACAGAGCATGTTGTCACATTGCGGTAGGGTGTGGAAAACACGCTTACTTTGCGAAGAATGTCACCAGTTGAAGCTAACCCTCGTGTGATTGAAATTCAAAGCTGTTCCGGTGACTTGTTTTGTGACACGATGCATAGGTTTGGGTTCAGCAATGCCTAGATTGTCGTGAGATTTTGTTTGCTCTATTTCATCTTAACCCTTAAACACCTGAACGGGTCGTTATTGAACCGAACGGAAATTTAGAAATGCCTATAACCCTAATACATGCCGCATCCCTGCCACCCTCCATGCATTCCTCAAATTGCTTTTGGGTATTGTTTAGATCAGCGGTCCCCAAACTTTTTACATGCTGGGCCGAATTCGCGATCTTATCAGCGTCCCCGGGCCGGACTATTTTGTGTATCCAAAACAAAAAAATACAAAACGCATAACACTATTCACATTCGTATTTTTGTATTTATTTTCTTTGCTGGTTAACATGTTTGCAATGTGATTTATGAAAATACATCTTTTGTTACATAATAGTTGTAGATTGACATTTGGTTACACGCTTGATGCTGCAATAAGGTGAGTATCGCGCAAATATGCATCTGAAATTCTTTTCTCAACAAACAGATAAAACCTACGCTTCACACTCCAAATGCCCACTACAATTTACAAGTTTCGCAGCACTGATGTAATCTAATGTAGAGTTGACAGCAGTTTAGGCGCCAAGGCCAAGCACATGTACAATACAGGGCTGCCATGTCCTGATGGACCAAAAATGCCAAATCGCTCGTCAAAATATTCCAAATAGCTACAGAACAATGCCAAACAAACTGCGACAGGCCGACGGCTGGCGGTTTTAAATTACCCGGATGAGTAAAGGCAAAATTGCGATGTTACTTTAGAACCAAGCCTGGAAGCATTGCACACAAACGCTGTTTTAATCTCCAGCAGTGCCATCTACTCTTATAGAAAATTCTTAATAAGAAATACCTATGAATATTGAAACAATACAGGTTGTCAAAATACAAACATGCATCATGCCATAGCTTTCATAACGTTGAATCCGGTACACAAGCCATTGATATGTTATATATGTCACATGCCACAAAATATCTACAGTATTACACAGTGCAGCAGTCATAGAGAACCCACAGAAACAATATCAGGCTTACCACGTTCGCATAGACCACATACGCCAAATCGCTAGGCAAAATATGCTTTCTAGTAGGGGTACACAACACAGGGCCCACGGGCCAAACGTGGCCAGCCAGAAGTTTCAAAATGGCACGCAAGCGACTTATGAATGCAGTCAATGCTTTTCAAGGTTAACTGAAGCACGTTCAGCAGCAATTGTCAGCTGACAGCATGATGAAGTTCAAAAGCATGTCTTCATTTGTAAATAAAACTCAGACAGACCTGGTACCTGACTTTAAAAAAATACGTGAAAATGTGTGAAGACCTTCGTGAAAACTTTTCAAAACGCTTTCAAGATCTTAATGGCCAGGAGACGCAGATGAATTTGTTTCAAAAACCATTCGGTGTGGACGTAGAAAGTGTTAATGGGGCTGACTTCTAATACTTTCAGTTAAATGAAGCTTTGCACGACCCTTTTCAAAGAAATTAATTAATTAATTTTTACTCTTGACTCGAATCAGAGAAGTATCCGTTGTTGAAAAGAATCTGGATTTGTAAATTTGCAAGCACGTACTGTTGTGAATACGCATTTTCGATCATGAAAGGTAACAGATGGACATTTAGATGCAGAAATGCGTATTGCTATTTCATCGTGAAAGCAAATTTTTTCAACTTTGGTCCAGTCAAAACGTGTCCAACGCAGCATTTTTTTCCGCTAACTAATGTCGTATATATGTTTTTGGAAATGTAAACAGTTTGTTATTTTGTGTAATAAAGAAGTTTGTATTTACTGTATGAGCAATTCATTTGGCATGGTGTAGCCCGCAACTACGGTAGGTTTTAAGCAAAATTTTGGCCTGAATATCCATATGAGTTGTGCACCCCTGCTATATAGCTTCAATAAATCTCAAAAAGACTGAAAAAAACTAAAAGTTTAAGCTGAACGCAGACAGGTTTTAAAAATATAACAAACACCTTTTTTTCTCCCAACACTACTAAAAAGGCCAAACAGCATTTTCTCAAGCCAAACGCTTTAAATAAGGCTGAAAGTCTGCAATTCGGCATTAAAAATGCCAGCCTGGCAACAACTGGTACAACATAAGGGTGCTGGTGCACAGCAATTTCCAACGGAAAAAGCAGCTATGACCTGCAAGTTTCTGTGTTTGCGTTTACTTGTCTGTGTTGTTCGCAAACTATAACATTGCAAACTAATGACCTACGTCCTGAAAATGTCAATTTTCAACTCATACTTTCGTAGTTGAGCTTCAGAACAAGATGGAAAGCTTGGTTTGTTTTGGTTTTCAAAGCCCATCGGGATAATTCTCAATTACAGCAAATGTATTTGCTATTTTTGTAATTACATCTTACATTAATTTATATACACAAAATTGTTACAATACAAACATTCCTAGGAAAGCTCGAGGGCCGGATTGGACCCCTTCTCGGGCCGGATCTGGCCCACGGGCCGGACTTTGGGGACCGCTGGTTTAGATAAACACGCAATGCTGATATTTGTAATTAGTCTTTGTCGTCAGTTCACCTGTAAGCTTTTTGCTTGCATATTGCTGGAATGAAGATGCGTCGTTGACGCGAAATCGATTTCCCAGCAAAACAATTTGCAATCAAATTCGGTTGTGTAAATTTGTAGTGTCTTTATGCTTCAAAAGATAAAATCAAACTTTTCTTCAGAACAAGGGTGGTTCGCTGCGATCCACCAAACTTGGTTGGCCCCCATCCAGACGGGAGGCACGTGTACGAACCGCCCCCCCTGGCAAGATTGTTGTAGCGCGGGGCCCTACGTTAAAAAAGCTCAACACCTGCTAAATCACAGCGTGTGTGGGCAAGGCATTCGTGCTACAAGCTTCACTCTGCATGCTCTCTCCAGTTCGACTTGTGACACGACATGCTGAGTGTATCGTGCCGACCGGCGACCGAAATCCTGCGCCGTTTTTTACGCAACTGTACAAAAAGAGTCAAACAAGAATGTCTTGATACAAAAAGCGTTCAATTGAAAACCTTCGCTTACTACTTACGGCAAATTGAGCAAAATACTGACTTCTTAGACTAAAAAATTGTTATATATGATGTAATAAAAAAGATTTATTGCAGAAGACCGCGGGGCCCCAAAAAGGGCGGGGCCCGTAGAAATTGCTACATTTGCTACTATTGTTAATACGGTACTGATTATATGCTTGAATGTGTTCAAGTGTGTATATCAGACTATAAAATAAAGAAGCCAGCTACGAATTATTAGAAATGCATTTAAAGTGCATGGGAGTTTCCGACCTTTTTTCGCGGCGCAGGCTTAAAAATGTTCAAATTGGTTGCTGTTATTTTGGTAGTAAATTGTTAGTGTCAAGATATTTTTCAAATACGTCTTGTGCTCATAAAACGTACCTTCGTTAATATTAGTCTATAGCGGTGTTTTACAGATGTTTTGAAAAGAAAAACAATGAAACCTGTTTTCTCTCGACCTCCATATCTGGTCATTCTACTATGTAGAAGCAGTTTGTCTCTGTCTTCATCTAACACTTTGAACCAAGTCTCGGTCTCGGTGTTTGCGGTTTCAATTCCGTAACTATTGAAAATGCAGTAGTTCCATCGAATTTTTGATAAAACACGAAAAAATTGGAGACTTTTTCTAGCCATAATTTACATTGTGAGGAAGGTAAGCCCATCACAAGAACGTTGCAATTCGTTGCCACTGCTCAAAAATTTAAAGAATGGTTGACTGACTTCCTTGCACTTATACAAAATTTTGTTTTCGTTTGTTCATTTGTTGCCCTTTATCGCGCTTTGAAACTGAAATGTTGCCACATGTGTCGTCAGGTTCATAGCATTCCTTTGAAACGCAAATGCTTACCAATTGAATGAACCATGGTTTGCAAATTGGTTTGTCACAAACCATGTCGCAAAACAACAACTGCTTATGTAATACAAGATTTAGCTTGGCATGGCCAGTTACAACTATGTGCCTGTCATTATTTATCCACACCAATGTTAGGTGTTCAAGAGTGGTGCACTTTGAAACCGATTTTTAGTCATGAAATATTTAAACGCTTTTTTGCAGCAGGGTTTTGACGACGAGCAGAGAGCCGATCGATTGCTAGGCGTTGACGTAATGCAGGCTTGCCGAATCGCCGGTAAAACGTGGTTACGTCAGCAATACTCCTCTATGCTGCGCGGTTGCGCAATACCACAAGATCATTTGCGCAGTGAAAATGATTCGTGCGCACTTGCAACATTCCGAATTTAATATCGTATTCATATCGCATAGCCCTTGTAGCGCTTCACTGGTTGTGTGTTTGCATGATTGCGCAATTACATGCGCACCAAAACAAACATATGCTCGGTGCAAAATTTTCTTCAAGGGAACAGTGTACGTCAGTGACCTTGGTGAACAGGGCAGTGCTTTAAACGTGAGGTTTCCTCGTCAAGAAAATTGCTAGTCCTGCGGCTGATATACTGCATTAAAAAGGGTTTGTTGTTAAACTTTGGGCATATTTACCGCAACCGAGATGTCTGTAATGTATTGACTAGAGATATACAAAAAGACAACCAACTAAAAAGTCACTTGCAAGTTGTTTTGGAGTCGTGAAAAAATTTTTAGTTTGTGAGTAGTGTGCAACTTGACGTAGTTGGTATTAAGGGTTGCCCAAATAACGTGGCGTCCAACCCAGGTTAATTTTGATGTGTTTATTTTGATGAAATCATGCGAATTGCAAGGAACACTGGTTTTCTTGTTTGACCGCCATGTGAAGTTAATACCAGACTCCAGCAGGGTCACTGCCAGAGGAATGTTAGCGTTACCGACGTTGTCGTAAAGTGCCAGCAAATCCCATCTCAAAAAACAGAGGAAAATATTGGGTGAGCGAATCTGTTTCAAGGAATAGTACTTATTAAACTTTCCGAACACTTGCGAAAATCAAAACGCTTGCTCCCGAGTTGAAGTTCTTGAAAATGTTGAAAAAATCGCTTGATTTACTTCGGCTGTTTGTGGCTCTACGATAAAACCCTGTATTTTTCCGTACTGGAGTCGTGCGTTTTACTTTGACAGTTCACCTACATCCGCTGCGCTCCAGCACTTCCATGAAAAATACATTAACTGTTGCTCTGATTGCAATTTCATCTTGCGCAGTCAATACGGACCTCGGCGTCCGAGCAGTTTAGTGTTTCATAATGAGCCGTAAACGGTTTTGATTGCTGAGAACAAAACTTCAAGCTCATAGAGCTGGTAAGCTCAATATGCTCAGCGCATGACGTTGGTTCATTCATTTTCAAACGCACATTTCCTTTCGAGAGAGTTGCGGGAGCTGTTGCCCAGAAGGTATCGCAACATTTCACGTTTCTCAGCAGACTCTGATAGTCCTGCGGGCATCGCACGCAGTCAGGTCATAGATGTAATCACGCGACCTTAACCTCGGCCAGCTTGTGGGATTGTTCTCGTGTGAGTGCAGCCAGTACAATTTGCCTCGTCAACCTTCTAGCATTTTGGTACAATGAGTGAATCATCGCATTGGAGGTTTTATTTCTTTATTCGGACAAGTGGTTCAACATTCAAGGTCGTGCGAATTTTGCAGCTGCAAACCTTGGTTCGTAAGTCGTAAACACTTCGTAAAATTCTTATTTCTGCCGCTTGTACTTGTGACAGCACGCGTTTGGTCATTGCCCAAGATTCACGACAATGATGGGCGAAACCCCGAACAACCACCGATTTGAAAACTGAAAAATATGCAGTGTTTGGAGTTCTCGTTCCGCGAAAGTTGAGGCTCACGCATTGCGCGTTGCTTTGCCACTCAGTGTGGCAAACTCCGTATTCGGTCAAGGTCTATTTAGTGGCAGTAACTTCAACTCAATCACGCAGTTGCACACCAACCAAGTTCATTTTGGAGATGCACTCAGCAACACATCATCCGCAAAAGCAAACGGATTATCGTGCAGTTTCCAGCCGTAATCAGACCTCATCAATTCGTTGTGACTGCTAAAGATATTAGGGGAATTGGAGCCTGCACTCCTAGTTGCCCGAAACCAATACCATCGGCAAACGGTTCTGATACAAGGCCACTGGCAACTACACAAACATCTGAGTCGAAATGCAATGACTTCATGTCCAGCAGCAAGCGGCCGTTAACGCCGTACACCTGCAAATCTTTCCAAAGCTCCGTTCGAAACACCCAGTCATATGTTTGAATTGCCAAAACAACGCGAAAATTTATTGAAGAATGGAAATTTGGTCCGTGGCGTTGTGCAGTCAGGGTGTAAACCGCACTGGGTATCCTCCAGCTTTAACAGCTTGTACATGTTAACCCTTTTCGCGCGAGACCTCCAAGGCATGTTTATCCACTGTCACGCCGAGAAACACGGAGCCACGCTTTGCTTGCTCACTACAGTGAACATCGGTATTCGGTCTCGATACCAAAATTAAATAGCGACAAATGGCCCATGCAAGGACGTTTTGAAGAAAAACTCAGTGCAGGGCTTTTTGTGCCACTGTCGAACACAAGAATGGCAAACAGGGAAACATGAAATCTGAGAACTTGTTTTTTGCACAAAAGGTCATGGAATGTTGCAGCCTACTTTAATACTAAAGGTGGTGCAAACCTTGAGTTAAGTTAAACTTATACTGATGTGTTGCAGCGCGTAATACGTATACGCCTGTGTCGGTTTCGGATATGTACTAATTCAAAACATGGGCGTCGGAAGGGGGGATTTGGCCACCCCCTGGATTTTGAAAATTTCATCAAAAAAAGTTATTTTCTTAATTTCGAGTGGGAAAAAACAAATTTCACTACTTTTGTCCCCCCTGGAAAAATTTTGGAAAAATCCCCTAGTGCCCCCCCTGGAAAAAATCCTTCCGACGCCCGTGATTCAAAATATGTTTGTTTACATCAGGTTTTTCATACCAAATGAGTACATCTTGCTTGACGTTCGATGCTTTTGATTACTTTTGGTCGTGGATCTCAATGGTTAATTACCTTTCGATGTCAGTCTTGCTGGCTTGTTTCTTCGGAAATTGCGACCCTGGCTGCGGTGGTTCGGGAAGGTACGTTTGTCATAAAAAATGGTTACACTTACGTTAAGCCTTTGAATTGGTCTAGTCGTGGCTGAAGCACAGATACACTTTTAGATAGTTATGTCCCAAGGCTACGTTTTGTACTTACGACGTGGTGATACATTTTTGAAAGAAATTCCAATCTAACTGGTGGTTGAATATTAATTTTTTCTTGGTTTGCTTTTCTAGTACAAATGAACTGATGTAGGTTATTCAATGCTTAAAAGAATTTGAAACGAATTTGCATAACAGATCTACATAGGATATCAAAGCTCTTGGCCAGCCAGTAGCAAACATTTGATGTGCAAGATTTTTCCGTGACAGTTGTTGTAGAAACGTGGAAAATTGCTCACCATACAGAAGCTATGCCGCCGCATTGCCCTACCACAGATGCCTCAAAGTGTCACAACTACGTGCAGAAAAGCATTTTATGGAAGACGAGTGTCACTTTTTTCGATTCCTAACAAAAACATTGCTCCAAGTACAAAATCATTCGAAACAGTCAAGATTTTCCATCGCTGCAGATGCTTGGAAACATTATGAAACAAGTCTTTAAGTCTACCACTGGCTAGAGGCCAAACAAACGTAACGTGTGTGGTTTTGTAGCCCCTGTGTTGGTTATGAGTAGGGCAACCAATTTTTTGACCTAAAAACGTAAAATTTTGACTTTATAATTTACAAATTTTGACTTTATTTTGACCTATAAATTTTCTGCGTTTGCAACTGCAAAATAATTCAGCCTTAGGTGTTGA
>JGI24021J15306_10010862_pt1 | contig 11323 bp, 9 predicted proteins | sample Ectturendosymbi1_FD_15306 | JGI IMG/M metagenome (IMG submission 15306)
CATAATGGGTTACTGTATTAGTCATAATGGGTTACATAATGGGTTACTGTATTGCCGACCCACGGGCTACTGTATTAGTCCTCATTTGGCCCTCAGGGTCATTTGAGTTTGAGGCCCTGCTCTAAAACCACACAGGAGCTGAGCTTCATTATGCTATAATATTTGATTTGAAAATGAAGTTGATTCCTGTTTTCTTTGCTTAGATGATCAACAGGCAGCCCCCGCAAAGCAGCATCCATGTGGATCCGTTCACAGAGACCATCCATGTGGATCCGTTCACAGAGACCCTGCACAAAAAATTATCCTGTCTCTCCAAGATGTTTTTCTTGCACAAGGTATGGTTTTGTTTAAATGAAGAAAATCAAGAGAAGATATTAGATGCACTGCACATGTGCATTGTGCACTACACATGTGCATTGTGCAACTATTTCTACGAAGTACATGAATCAATCGTTTCAAGCAGCATGAGGGAATGTAAACATCGGACTCAGATTCCACAGTTCAATATTTACTACTTCAAGTGTTCATCCGTTCATGCCGAACGGAACTAGAGAGTTTTGTTTCAAAACCCACCCATAATTTTTCAAAGGGGATCCAAAACACAAAGGACCCCTAATTTATTGCCTATTTAGGTTTTCATTGTAATATTTTTTTCTGAGTGCCTGACGTCGTCGATAAGGCAAGCTTATTTTCATCTCAATGTTTTTGTGTTGGTGTCTTTTTTGTTTTAAGTGGTCCTCCAAAAAGAGTGTCGAATATATTTTCTATTGGGATTTAAAGTCTATAAACCGGCATCACAATCTTATTAGACGTTTCAAATCAAATTTTAAACCTTTTAAAAGACCGCAAAAGCCATTGACAAGGCCAGAGGCAATTTCGGCCATTCTTCGCCGGTACATCGCGCTGGAGAGACAACGAACACATAAGTTGCAGAGCTTCGTACATTTTCTATTTAACAAAACAGATACCTTAGCATTTTACATTTTGCGTGACAGTTTGACGTCACCAAGAGGTCCTAGAGACGTTACTGGAACGTGTAATAAAGTTTCAAATGCCAACTTACCCGTTGTTTGAAAAAAGTAGACAAAAATCCGCATCGTATGGTATGACGTCTTGACTGAACCTATGGCGTGTTCGGTCGACGAGTTATGGCCAAAAATTTGCTTCAAAAGCCACGAGAGTGGTTTCGGGGTCCTAAAAGAGTGTGTGATTGCATTACGTGGGTTAGCGAACAAGTCAGAACTACAACAGCGTTCGTCAACGACGGGTTCAAAGGTTTCATTTAATTTTGGGCGCTTACTCCCATCAAATTCGTCGGCACCAATAGGAACGTGACTTTTTCCTAACTATTCATTCACAACTCAACACGTTGTATACCTTACACATAGCGACTCTCACCACAAACACCAGTTGTGGATCCTCGGCTACCTGACAATGCCTTGTGTTTCAGACTCATCGACGTTACCATTCAGTGTAAGAAGCGCTAAAGAGGTCGTTGATCCATACAAAAGCTTCATTTCAAATAAAGACTATGCAGCCGCAGGAGGCACTGCAATGGAAGCAACTTCCTTGGTTGAAAGCAGTATTGAAACCACTGTAGAAGAAGTCAGATTGTTTGGGGTAAGTTTGCGGAAAAAGGAGCTTTTCGTGGAATCCATTTTTATTTTCGAAGTTGCACCGATCCTGAGCACCAGAGTCTCAAATCCTGAAGAAAAACTGAGGATGGTTCAGTGGAGTGTGCGTGGAATGAGAAACACCAGCAAGTTGATGATTGATCGCGACTGTGATATGAAAGAGGTTGTGAAAGATCACGTGATAATTTTCATGCGTGAAAAATTACGTCTCATGAAAAACATGCCTTCAAAGAAGACAAAATACAAGGTCTTCATGTGGGGTGGGCGCTCCGCCATATTGAGTTCACTCTGGGGCTGGTAAATCAGTGGAAAGAACGGAAAGACACATTAAACTGCGCCATAAAACACCTTGATGAAGTTTTCGGAAAAAAAGTCATCAAATACAGAATCTACGGTTACCTCCTCAATAATCTCGGTGTTGTGTGTGAGCACGAGTCACGTGACGAAGAGGCAGCATCGTTCCACAAACGAGCGATCGATGCTTTGAAAGCTGCGACAGACTGTCTTAGTGAAGGAGGTAGACTTGAAAGTATCAGCCACAGTCAAAACGACTTTGAAAAACTTTCGAGAAAATGAACCTTTTGACTCAAGTTTTTGAACATTTGCCTTGTCTCGTCTAATCTACTTAATTTCAAACAAAATTGGTTTCATGTGCGAAACCTTTGTCTGGTATCAATATTTTGTTTACTTCAGAAAGGTGTGAAGAAACGCACACGCAGCTAACAAGTAAACACTTTCGTAGATCTGGTACGACCTGATTCTTGTTTGACGCGGTTCAAACGTATAAGCATGCACATTCAAGGGTGGATAGTAGGGGAGGTGAACGAAGCGGTCGCCACGCCCCCCTTTGTTTCAGAAATGCCGTGGAGCCCTTCCTCTGAGAGTTTCGCGTTTAGTTTTTGCATTGAATTGTTGAAAAGCTAATGAACCACTAGAGCAACATTTAGTAAGCTCTGAAGCAAGTAATATGTTTTTCAAATTAAGCAAAAATTATGCGCAGATGTTCCAAAGGGCCCCCTCAACAACTTTAATGTGTGCATAAAGAACAACTTAAAATCGAATGACCTCAACCTATTTACAATGTGAAATGGGTTTTCAGGCATCCACCTAATCTCACATCTACCTTTCGCAGTGGGGGTGTTGTGGGAATCCTTCCTGCGAGTTTTGACTCGCACACCTAAATTCTAATATCCAACCTGCGCAAATGGTTTCAAATGTTTACGCCGCAGCATGAGTGTGGCAGTTGCTGATATTCGTGTTTTTCTGTAGAAATTTTTTTACTGAAACCTTTGGATTTCCTTGGTTGAATTCTGAGAACTATTTTGTATTTTCGACGACTAAGGGTTTCCTGGGATATGGAGCACGATGTCTCGATTACCGTTAAAAGGTATGGCGATTCTGTTGGTGTTCAACCATTTCAACATTGTTGCATAACTTGTTATCGCTTCTATTGCATTCATTAACTTGATGCCGTGTGTAGCATTGTTTGACAGCGAGTAACATCGACATATTATTGAAGATGAGGACTGATCACATAACAGTGCGCTAATTTTATAAAGTTTCATGAGGGCAAACTGAGGCCTGTCTAAAAAAAATAGTACACGAACAAATAGTTAAAAAATGCCTTAAATATACGAACATTTTAAACATCTCTCAAGTTTTGACACTTACAGCATATTTGTGGTTAAATGCCAATCATTTACGAAATTTTCGATCAGATAACCTGTCTCAAGGTAAATCTTGTAAGAAGATAATTTACCAGCAGGACAAAGAAAACTTCCAATAAGATTTCTTAAAAATGATTAGAACATAAAATTTTATCTTTATTCTTTGAAAGTTTCTACAAATGTCAAAATTGCTCTGCAATGTTTTGATAATTTCGGGGGGGGAGCATTTTCCCCCCCTGGTTGCGCGCCTTCCCGGGGGTAATATGCGGTTCTTTTGGGGTAACGCGGAACCAAAACCACAATGTTGTTCTGTATTATGAGCGATCACTGGAAAAGAAATTTTCAACAGGAAATGCGAAAAGATTTTATTGGGGGTAATAAGACATGACATAATCGCTACCTTGATTTGGGTAACGTTTCGAAAAATTTGGGCACCACTGGAATATAACATGGTCCAAAATTTGAGCTGTCTTTCTTCTATACAACAAATCAATTTACGCTCTTGTCTCATTCTTTGAAGGAGTGACACATCAGTTTGGTGCGCTGTCCATGGAATGCGGAGAATTCTGCGGTAGAACCACATTTCGGCTGCTTCTAAGTTTTTCCTTGTCTTTGTTGTCATTGTCCAGGTTTCACAGCCGTACATAGTGCTGGCCACACGAAGCATTTCAAAAGTCTTGTTTTTAATTGCATGGAAAGTTGTCGATCTCTGAAGATGTTTTTCAGGTTGTGGAAACTTCTTATTGATAGATTTATGCGTCGTCTTATTTCTTTTTCACACCTCCCATCTGTAGTAAGCCACGAACCTAAATAATTAGTCTTGAACTTGTTCAATCATGATATTGTTGACTCTTATGGAAATAGATGGTTCATTTGGTGACTGGTTTGACATTATCATGACTTTTGTCTTGTTAATATTCAATTTGAGACCAAACTTTTCACTTGAACTTTGAACAGTATTCACTAGCATTTGTAGACCAGCCTCTGAGGATGCAAGAAGTACTGTGTCACTGTATAGATTGAAAAGGTCAGGACTCATAACACAGCCTTGTCTTACACTTCGTTTGATGTCAGTCCACTCAGTGAGACCTTCCGTGAGTTTGATGGCTGCTTTTTGCTCATGATGTAGATTACGTATAATTCTGAAGTTCTAGCCATCTATACCAATTCGTTTTAATAATGTAAGTAGCTGGGAGTGGCGCACTTTATCAAATGCTGTTTGATAATCAATTAAGCACAGAAAAATATCTTGTCTGTGCTTTTTGTCAGTCACGAAGTGTAGTTAAATTAGGAAAAGCTGCCGAAACGCCAGCATCATTGGCGTTAATATCCTAGTTAACCAGTAAGATTTAGATTATAAGACGTACCACCTTAATTTATGCAACAAAGAGATATCAGCTGGCACGCAACATAATCAACAGCGAACGTCAGAGCTTTGTTGTGCATGTAGAACGTCGTCTATTGTTACGACTCAAGACTGTACAAAGTTTTTGAGGCCTATGCTAGAATGTTTATTTATGTCAATGCTGTAACGCCTGTTGCTTGTGTGGATAATCTTTTGATGAATTTGATGTTCAAATAAACTCGGTATGCATCGAATAAATTTGTTTGATGTAGAAAATCGTCCTGGGTCTTTTGGGAGGGGTGCTGGAATGGACCTTGCCCAGGTCGCACCGGCAAATTTATGATGTACGAAGAACAAAGACAATTTGTTTGTTTATGTTTAAACAGCTCATGCCACGGTTGATTGAGTAGAATGACGTCATAACCTATGAGGGGGGCTGAAAATGGATCTTGCCTAGGGCGCTGGAATGGTTTGCGCCGTCCCATGACTAACAATGCAACCACAATTCATTTCTTTGCAATGCGAAATCGGAAGGTTGTCTCATTTTACCGCGGTTTCAACCAGTTCCATATGTCCTGGCCCACACACCATACACGCAACCGATCGATGTTGTGCATAGAACTCCTGAATCAGTACTTGGTGTATTGCTAATAGACCATTGACTTGATATTTCGATAACCCTTTTGCTTAAAATACATTCGCACCGTGCGATCAAGGGACACGTGCTTTGAGGGCAGCTTTAAAGGGGACGCCAACAAGCTAAAATGAACATTCGACTGTTCTATTTGGTGATGTTCATGTCGATGGCAAAGGTAAGTTTCTCGCGCAGGTCAAATCGTCTGGGTGCGATTTTAGTTCCGATGTCAAGTAGCACTGATTTCTAACCAGAAAATGCAAATTTTTTTGCATCACACCACACCACTGCAATAAAGGTTGGTTCAACCAAAACCAGTGTCCGACCAATGGAAGTCACAAAGCTGTAAAATACATGGGGAGGTTGATGTGTCTCCGCTGGTAACTTAGCCCCCCAGTAAAGGACAACTGCAGTTTCTTTATTTTATTCTTGTAACTGGAACTAGACTGACGTGCAACTTCCAGCACTTGTCAATCTCTCACAGGAAACCTTCCGGCTGGTTGCACAACACATCACGTGACTTAAATTATTATGTTGCCAATGGGAACGTTTTACCCATCAATGGAAATGCTCCAACTGCGTTCTCGGAAGTGACGTGTGCGAATCCATAATTAGGATTATTTTAGGTCTTGTCTTAAAAGGGTACACTGCACATCACACCGACCTGTGGGAATGACGCTTCACACCAGGCGACAAATCATTGGGAGTTCAAGTATTTTATTAGCAAACCATTTATTAATTACGTCATACAATCAATTGTGGGCGAGATGATGTCACACATTATTTACACATTATTTGCAAGGTATATGGTTGGGGTTTTGGGTATTAACAAAGGCTAATCACAATATCAACGGTTTGGTGACATTTCCACAAAAACGGACACATTTAACCATCGAAACATCAAGTCTACAAACAATTGCGAATTGGGTGAACCGTTTGCGATACAGTTATGGCAGTCGCAGTCGTTCGTTCGTTCAAGCAAACGAAACATCTTCCACGCAACTTCGCACAGGTGGACAACGCTGCTGCCCGACGATGCACAACATTGATTGACAGGCAAGTTTCTCATGGGAAAAAGTTCTGCCGACTCAGCGAAAACAAAAAACTCTGTCGCTCCTACACCCTTGTTCAGACTGGCAAGCCTGGGTATTATGTCACACAAACTATTTAAGGCTACGGGGAAAAATAATGTTAAAAACAGCAGGAAACGGACAACATTCGTGTAGCTTTAAATCAGCGATGCGGCAAAGATAGCAAATACTTTCTGGAATAACGACCCCTCCCACAGTAAGCATAAGTAGCTGGGGTGATATTCATTTGCAATACCGCCAGATGTCGCTAGTGGTCCGAGCCAGTCGCGCTATTGTCCTGGTATTGAGATGCGAGGTTTACCAGTGAGGCAGACAGTCAGCGTCAAAAAATACAAAAAAATACGAGTACAAACACAAAAATAAATCAATTAGCATTTACAATAAAAAAACAAAAACAATAACGAAAAAGGTAACGGTAAACGATGTTACTCAGGCAGGTCAAGTCAGAGAAGGTTCGAGAAAGTATGTACAGGTTGCGACTTCCGCCACTGACAACCCACCGGTGTCTGATAAAGAAAAATAAATAAACCGGGGGGGGGACAGCAGAGCTTGGTTAATACCCGACTGAATCGGCGAAAAGCATTTTTCCGATTCCACCAAATATCTTCTGATGTAGCAGGGCAGGCGGCAGGCTTCAGCAGAACCCTAAAACGTTCGTTTCCTTTTCCACGAGATTTCTTCCGGATCTACGAAGCTTCTGCAGAAAGGTGATTTGATTATGACATCACTAACGCTTTATCATTATGCCGTAACACAGGTCGATGCGACCAGCAACACAGCACAACGCACAATTATGTCTTTCGAGCCACGGGGAGTGGCAGCATCTATTGGGGTCAGTGCCATAAACCATGAACGGCTCATTCATTCCTGACACAACACACCTAAAACGTTAGGAAATTTGTACATTAGAAAATTTGGAACCATGTAGTTGAAAATGCTTCAAAGATGACTTCAATGAGATAAGGTCATTGAAAAGGGAACAAGGGTGAGGCCAACTATTACGTCACTGCTTCCTAAGAGGAACGGAAGGTGGGAAATACATAATTAATGTAAACCTCTTGCTTCCTGTGAAAACTCCACAAATTTTTGGTCTTAGTAAAATGTATGTTTTTGGTGTTTCGCGCTGAAAACGGAAAAATAGGAAGATGCGTAGTGCGGTGAAAGGCCTCAAAGCGTGGACTAAATCACCGAAAATGTCATATACCCAACACTCTGCCCGGATTCAGCCTGATCGTAAGCGCCACTGTTGTTGTTGTTGTTGTTGTTGTTGCTGTTGCTGTTTTCATGGGAAGCATCAGGTTGGAGTTGAGATTGGTTCAAAGAATCAGCCACTGCAGAACTTTTACTATTTTCCTCCGGTGCAAGTCGCTCTGTACTAGGAGGAGGGTCGTTCAACGGACGATCTTCCTCGCGATCCTGTGCTGAATGGTTGTCATCAGCTGCCAACTCATTCTCACAAAGATCCGGGGGTGTTTCTTGCCCACCACCGGAGTTCGCTGGTGCGTTTTCTTCTGCTTTTGTGACGTTGTCCTCTGTGTCGTCTTCCTTAGTTTCAGAATCATTGCCAAGCTCAGCACTTTGCAGCAGGAGAACATTCGGATGGTCCGTGCCATGCTCACTGGTTTCCTGCTCTTCGTTCTGAAGCTCATCTCCAAAATCCGGTCTTGCCTGCTGCTTCTGACTTTCTTTGTTCACCAAAGGATCGTCTTCGCTTTTATTAACGGTGTTAAATTCACGCTTTTGTCCATCAGTAACTTCGTTCAAGGGACCCTCGGTTGTAGAGATGCTCTGGCTTTCTGGAGAGTTTTCAAAATCTCTACTGGATTTCTCAGTTTTTTCACTTGATTGCAACGTTTCAATTTGAACATCATCTTCACGGTTCACGTCAGCATCGTTTGGCAGTGACGTATTTTCCTTTGTGACGTCACAATCATTTTTTTCAAACGGCTCATCAGCCATTTGTTGCTCTTCTGAAAAGACAAAATGTTCCAGAGTCCGTTTAACATTTGCAGTTTGCAACGCATGCAGAATTGCCGGCGCATCCACTCACGGCGAAGTTCGAAGCAGCTGAATGAGCCACTACACACGGCAGCAAGCTTATGATCAAACAGTGATTTGGAAGAAGCGAGTGAGAAGCAAAACAGCGGCGCTCATTTGCAAAGTGCAGAGCTTTCATAGCAGGCAGATCAAACAGACAGTGATTTGCAAGAGGCGCAAATTGAATTATGAAGCAAGAAAACTAACTTCAGCACTGGTCATCAAGTTGCTTCTCAGCCAACAACAAACAAGAGATGTGTCTGTGTTCATGCGTAATTATGAGATGCATGTGGAAAGTTACTAATGTCTGAAGCTCGAAGTACAAAGTGATGATAATAGACTGAGCAACGCAGTAGAACCAGAAGAATGTTACAATCGAATCATGCTGATCAGCAAAATTTAATTGAAACATTAAGTATTTGGAACTTCAAGGAGCTGTTGAACCTCGGACAATTGAGATAGCATTTAGAATGGCCCGGATGTTTAAACAATGAGTTCCAGGACGGGTGGACGGCAAGGTTTACTGTAAACAAGTCGGGGAATGGCTGCTGGCGTGTACAAAAGAACCTTAAACGACTTTGTGAGTGACCACTGCGAAAAGTGTGAACTTCCTTATCGTTAGAAAAGAAACGCCAGATGTTGAAAGAGGTCGGTGCGCAGGAATGCTTGGAATGGCACGCACGAGATTTACTGCGATGTTTCTTGTCGCGAACGCGATTCACTACAAATCCACTTGCGACTCACTACAAGGTTTTGCTTCAGCTATGTTAAAAAACTATATTCTGCAAAACGCAAGAAGTTCGCAATGTGTCAGCTACAGACGACATCACCATGGCAGGTTGACACGCACAACAGCAGGGGTGGGAAAACATTTTCTACGGAGGGCCACATTGAAGATTTTATTGCTACCGCGGCCGCATGCTCGTATGATATTAAAAAGTTTCACATGAGCTGCCACAAAATGAAAGTAACAGTATTCACTTCCGGTTGAGTAAAAATGCGGTTTCGAATGAAACGTGTGGAAAAAAGCTTGATCATTCTAATCTAATCCATAAAATTACTTAACATACACACACTCCAAATATGTACTATGTACGTGTGACTGCCCTGCGGGCCGCACAAAATGCCTTCGCGGGCCGCATGCGGCCCGTAGTTTGCCCACCTCTGCACTACAGCATTGTTCACTTGATCTTACGAGAAATTTTTTCAAATGTAATGCTTTGTTGCCCATCGTCGCCGAGAGACGGAAGCTGAATGATACTGTTGGATTCGAAACCGATTTAAACCCAGAAAACTCGCTTTAAAATCCGTGAATCTGATGATTCCGTGTAGGTCATGATAAAAGTCAGTGCAACAAAGCATGGAAGGAAACGTTCATGGACGTATGGCAACGGCTCATGCAATCGTTAAGCTTTTGATCATTACATGCAAATTTGTGTCTACATCCAAGTGCGTGGCTACAGAAGACTCCTTGAAATTCATGCAGTCAAAGCTGAAACCATTAACGAAAACAAATAGCATGTTGCTCGTAGATGAGAAAAAGGTCCTGTTTGCTTTCGAGCAAAGCGCAATTTCTATGAAATCACTCATCCTGATTTGCATATTGCTAAACAGATGTTCACTGAAACGGTTGCATTGACACGGCATCAAAACAAAACCACACGTAACGGATTTTAAGTGAGCTCTATTTCACCGGTTGTTTGTTCCGGTATCGCTGCAATTCATTTAAGACCTTCTGCGCAAACAAAGAAAAAACTGTCTTGGGCTACAGTTTTTCGTTTCATTTTTTGACGCAATTCGTGCGAATGCCTTAAATGAACCTTAAAACCCCCCACCATTGTTGACACTTAAAATTAGTAATGAATGAAGAAAAGATCGAGTCAAAAGATTCACACCTTGCGTTATTTCCTTCACTTGTTCAGTCGTTGGTTCCTCCTTTTGCGTTTGAGAGACGTGGTCGGTGGATTCGCTGTCAGGTTTGGTGGCATCTTGGCCAGCGGGTGGCGCTGCAGACTCGTCTGGTTTGTCGTTGATTGGTTGTTGTTGTTGGTTTGGCGCTGGTTCGTCACTGGTCGTCTGCTGGTCAGCAACAGGAGGCTCAGGATCGCTGTTTTTTTCTTCAGATTGAGAAGCAGGCTCTTCAGCAGCAGCAGGTGCCTGTTCCTGCCGAAACCAGACGAAGCATCATAGCACATTGTGCATTTGTGTGTAGTTTTGCTGCGCAACCAGATTTTAGAGTGGCAGGTTAAAACGGATGATCTGCGCGGTGATCTGACTGAATTAGTGGTTTTAAAGTAAACACACCCCAAAATCAAGATTGACAACGAAAACCCCAACTGAAAAAGCGGACCTTTCAAAATATGAAAACAAATGAAACTAGCGTTTTGATCTCGATCAACTGCAATGTAGCTGCAACAAACCCCAAAATTGATTTAAGCACTTCATGAACTAGTTTATCGCATTTACCGTTTGTTCAGGAGAAGGTTGAGCAGGTTTTTCTTCGCTAGACTGTTCTGGTTCAGATGGGGCCGGTTGATCATCTAAAAGGAATAAGAAAAAGAACTTTTCAATAATTACACTATTATTTCGTACAGACTCTGTTGTTTTGTGCGCTGTTTGGTGGGATGAAAACGCGCATCACTTCTCTTAATTACATTGACAACAACCTACGTACAAATGTTGCGACCCAACTGGAGACTAAACGTCTTGCTTTTTTATTATTTAACGACGCAACAAGCATCTTACCATGCGTTTCTTGCTGAGTAGCTTCCGGTTCCTGATCTGCTTGGTTTACTACAACTTGCGGCTCTTCAGCTTGAACCTCGGGCTCCGTCGGCTCTTCAGCTTGAACCTCGGGCTCCGTCGGCTCTTCAGCTTGAACCTCGGGCTCCTTCGGCTCTTCAGCTTGAACCTCG
>JGI24021J15306_10010863_pt1 | contig 11322 bp, 9 predicted proteins | sample Ectturendosymbi1_FD_15306 | JGI IMG/M metagenome (IMG submission 15306)
ACTCGTTTCAACTCTGCTACCGCAGCTTCATACGTTTCGCAGTCCTCTATATATTGGTACGCAGAAGGTGTGAGAAAGTTAGCAAGAAGTCCTCGCCGGTTTACCTCGACGCTAGGGTCAATCGCCGCCTGCCCAGTTTCTACAGCTTGTAAGAAGAATTCGAATGTAGCTATCCAATATTTGAAAACCGAAGCTGCATTGGGATCGGTTGGCAACACGTCCAAATCTTTCGGCTTGAGTAGCTTATCCATCCTTTAGTGAATAAATTGTCGTGCACTCGCCTGCGAATTCTACTAGACACTATCGGCTGAAAGCCAGGCTTTAATTCACTGAGGACACCGCTCAATCATGGAGCCGCTCAATCACACCGCTCAATCAAAGCTAAACAAAGCAAAACTAAACAAATTAAACATTCAACAATTCTTCGTCTATTTTGGAAAAGTTGTTTCACACATACAATATATCGCGTATCACACTTTCACATTAACGCAGTGCAAGACGGAAACATGTACCCTGTTATTTATCTTCATTGCAAAGCTTTTGAAATTGCGCTACTCATAACATTCTTTCCACCTGAACTTCGAAACTTTCCGGAAAACAATCTCGCTCAGTGCCTTCAACCGGGATTGCGCGGAACCCTAGGATACCGCAAAACAAGTAGTGGGGTTCCGTGAGTTTTAACTGCGGGTTCCGCCAGCGTTCCTGGTTTTTTAATGGAAATAATATTTTGCTTCAGTTTGTTGATGCATTTTATGAAATGTTTAGATCACCGTTCCCCGTTCAGACTCCAAGTAGGCCAGTTTGTTGTTCAAGAGGTTGCGTGCAGATAGCACAGGGGTTCCCAAACTTCCTCTGACCATGTAACCCTTCAGCATTTCGACTGATGAGCATGTACCCCTGGATTATAGATACATTTAACATTAAGCATATAATGACTTTTGAAAATAATATTTACTGATATATGTATGAATATTTGGACAAAAATAATATATAAATGTATTTTTACCGTCTGCAATTAACCATAAATGTACCCCTTCAGATAGGCAAATGTACCCAGGGTGGGAACCCTTGAGATAGCGGAACAAGAATTATTGGGGTTGTTGCGTCACTTGCTGTTCATTGCTGCGCAATTTGTTGCATCATAGTCATACGATATTGCCGATGTACAGTTCACAGTACTGTATATCGGAGGAGTAGAGAGAAGACAACGGACTAGAGCTGCTGTGCAGCACTTGTGGGAATAAAGTAAAAAAAGTGTGAAACCCAACTTTTTCCTATTTAGTCAAACCAGATGAACCAAAATAGCATATTTTCCTATGTGAAGCGAAATAATAACAACGAAAGTGTGGACCGTAAGGAGCAACGCAGTTCAAAGATAAAAGAGGCACATCCTCTGAAGCATACCAAATGTAATTCAATTACTAAAGTGAAAAATGGGACGACACATAATTGAGATATGGATCATATTTGCCAGATTCTGCCAAATTCTGAAAGCATTCCAGGAAATGCAAGAATAGCAGAGTCATTAAGTTTCTTACTTTTTAACTTTCAAAACAACTGCTTATTTGTTCAAGTGTCTATTAACGAAAATTTGATTTTCTCCCAAGTAAATAATGTTTCTTAAGTTGTTGTTAATGGGGATTCCATGAAAAAAGCGAAAGTATATCAGGGCTTCCTCGATGACAAAAAGGTTAAAGAGCACTGATCTAGCTGAGTTTTGTATCATATTATTTGTCTATTTAAGAATAGGTGTTTGAAGGAAAGAGTTATTGTGAGATTCTGCAGCAACTTCAAGAGTTTTAAGCTCATCGTATTTTTGTTTTTACTTGTCCATTTTGATGCAGTCACCGAATGCAGCAATCACAGCGAACCTTGAACAAAAGTAGCGTTGTTAGTAACCATCCACGTGTTTCCGAATTTTTTTCAAGCACTATGCGCCAAACTAATGCGGACCTAACACAGTATGAAGACTCATTGAACACTTAAAACCAATAAGAAATTACAGGTTTATGTAATTATACTTTGGAATATTACAATTTAAATATAAGATGCCACCTGCAAAGTTTGCGTTTGCAGCTGGTGACGTCACCGTCGTAAAGCTGAATTCGCGTAATATGTGAGGTTTCTGTGGATCTGCTGGGACCCGAAATCATAATTGTTTTCTGGGATAAGTGACTTCCGTTAAGTCCATCCACATGAGCGTTGGAAAAAGGAGGCTTGCCCCTCTTGACCTGGAAATTTCACGTTTTCCTATTAAATTTTTAGCACAAAAGGTTCTTTTCTTGTTTTCTTAATTGTAAAATTAAATTTCACCGGTCACCCCCTGGAAAAATCCTTGGCTACCCCTGCAAATAACCACTATTGAACACTGCGGGAAAAAACTTCCGATACCCATGTTCGTCCAAATTATTTTTTATTTCACTGCAGCAACTTTTACTCATTTTCACAAAAACATTCTGTGTGAAAAGGGAAATACGCATTTTATGCAGACAATTTGCAGATAATATTGTTACCTAGAGTGTTTTCAGATCCTGGTCATTTGAAGTGCAACCAAGAGTCTAAAAACAGCAAAAACACAAAAATATCAGTAGGCCCACATTGCAGAACACTGACTAGAAGCAAGTAACAATCCAAGTAGCCAGGCTACAGAGAACTCAGCAGAGAAGCGCACCTGGGAATCGTATGAAGAAATGGGCCTTGTTATGCTGTATTGTGCTGCCACCACTGATTGTTTTGTAACAGGTGTAGCCTACAATGAGAATAAGCATTATGTCGTGATGTAGTCTGTACCTATGTTTAGTCCTCGATATATCTGACCGGCACCTGCCTGTATCATCAGATCGTTGTTATGTGTCACATTCCCTCTTGATTCGATTGCAGCAGTATTTGAAAGCAACTGGTTGTAAACTTGTCCGGATTGATTACCCAGTCTACTACAAAGAGAAGCTTATTTTATAGATTTGTTTTCTCGTAAATCCGCTCAGGCAAAAGCGAGTGATTTACGCAGCATGGCCTTGGGAAGCTTAGAGTTCATCGCAAACTCATGCCGCATTCCATCCGAAAAAAATACAGTGGACAGTGTTCGCCACTGGATGTGTGCCACCTTTAACACGAGAACGAATTTTTTAATACTTGTGAAATTCAGGAACGTTTATCTACTTCAAGACTACTTTTGGAGTCCCGTGTTTTATGTCTTTTGAATTCATTTTGAAATAGTTGAAACAAAATGCTATTCTTTTTGCTACTCATGTTGTTGTGTAGCATTTGCCACCAAGTCTAAATTTTAGCAGTTAAGTTCGTTCTTCTGGCGATTGGTTTATCATTTAGCCGACTTACGCCCAGCTATTCAAGTAGGCTTTTTCAGAGCAGTGTCTTCAATCCCCAAAATTATTGGTAAATTGCATGTCATGTGGTGAAAAACACAAGCCAAGGTAGTGAAATTCAAATTGGTGCCCACTGAATTTGCTACAAAAATGTTCAACATCATCTCCATTTTTCAGTGATTTGTTTAGCTTCAACAACCACTTTTGAATGGATCAGGCCCTAAAAAGCTGTGTCGCAAATCAAAATTGATTTTCACACAAATGACCTGTGTTCACATGACCATGGTTGCCATTTTGTCACTCTTTTTTTATGAAAGGGCACATATGATTGCTTTCTAAATTGTTTTCAGCACCCAAAGATAATCTCATCTACAAATTTATGCGGCTCTGGATTGGAGATGGACTGCTGGCTAGCAGTGGAAGAAAATGGAGGAGAAATCGTCATTTGCTGACACCGGCATTCCACTTCAGTGTTCTCAAGGGGTATGGGGTGAATTTTCTTGAGTTGCCTCTGAGGTGTATGTGCACTTTATTGGTCCTTGACACGGCATTAGCATTAAAGGTTTTCATGAAAACCTAATTCACAGATACACTCAATGTTTAACCAATGTTTCAAAACAATGCTTGACAAGTGGGAAAAAATAATCGAGGAATTTGTTGAAGTTTAGAAGAATGTCAGTTTGATGACACTTGACACCATGCTGAGATGTGCCATGTCTTCTGAAACAAATTGCCAATAAACAAAGTAAGGCATGTGGTTATTTGAATCAAGTGGTTGTTGAATTTGATATAGAGTTTGTGGTTGATGAAGCATTTTTGCTAAATTCCGTACTTGTTTGATTATAATTTAGTCAAGGAAATTTTGCTAAGATTGGCTATCATGAGCAAGCTCTGTTTGAAAAGAGCTGAATGAATGTCATAGCAATTTGCGTTTCTCTCCATTTTAGGATCCATGCATAGTTTATGGAAAATATTTGCCCTGTACCACAATTATGACTTGGCTTTCCGAAAAAGACATCTGCTTTTATGTGACAAAGGGGATTTAGTTACCAAATCAAACAGCGTTCAACTTTTGGTGACTGAAATTCAGTAAGTGGCTGCGACGTTTGGGCTATTTCTGTGGTACACTCTAACCGAATATATAGGGACTGTGAATAGGAATTTCGTATGCGTTGAATATATAAACAATTAATTCTGTCATTTAGTTAGTAATAGATTGATAGATTATCTAATTTCAAAAAATGCTTCAGTTTCGTTTTTTGATCTGATGCACTATTGTCTTTCGTTGTTCAAAAGGAAAACACCCATATCTAACAGCAGTTGAGGATTTGAGGAAAACTTCTCTTCTGAGAGGCACAAATCCATATCTGATGCCAGATCTTGTTTTCTGGAGAACAAAGCACGGAATTCGTTTCAAGAAAGCTGCTGATGTCGTTCACCAGCATGCTGAACAATTAGCTTTCAATTTTAGCATTTTTGACAGGCTGCTAATTCACTCGAAACTTGCAAAGAGAAATGGTGGACATTCCGTTTGTTCAACAAATGAAAACTAACGAACAGTATCTCGCTGAAATCGCCTTTGATAAATTATGGTGAGCATGATATTCACGATCTGTATTGTAACGGCAGACGCGTGCAATCGCATATTTCTACAGTCACAGCAATGTCAGACATTCCTAACTCAGCCTGTGATTACAAAGGTGACCAATTTTTTGACCCAAAAGCTTAAAATTTTGACTTCATGATCTATAAATTTTGACTTTATTTTGACGTATAAATTTTCTGTGCTTGCAATTGCAAAATAATTCAGCCTTAGTTGTTGCGGTTAATACAGAAGCATATTCATGCACTCTGTGGTTCGAAATTCAAGAAATTGGTNATTTAACTTTGGGGATGATATAATGATAAGTACATAATGATAAATATGAGAATGTTCTGTTGCAAAAATTGGTAATTAATAAGTGGGAATGACGGAAGTTTATTTTCAGGATGAGGAAGGCAATGGTTTGAGTGAGAGTGAGATACGGGATGAAGTTGATACATTCCTGTTCGAAAGGCATGACACTTACCGAGCCAGCGGTAAGCTTCAACACCTTTAGTGGCTTGCTCAAGTGTTCGTGGTTTGGCATGTTTGCCGTGCTGTTTAAAAAAATTGAGTTCATTGGAAGCTGTCGTTAGCCTAAAGTCATAAAGACTATTGAGAATGTTTCCGGATCTTTAGGAATCTCTTGGGCTTTGTACAATCTTGCGAAGTATCCCGAGCTTCAAGAGAAATGCAGAAATGAAGTGAATGAAGTTCTGGGGAGTTCATCTTTTGTTGAGTGGTAAGTTGCAAGAAATATCTTTTGGAGGATCATTCCAGGGACACAATGCCAAAGAAGCTTGAAACGAGAATTTTTGTTTAGAGTGGAAGATTTGCTTGCAAACCGTAAAGCAGAAATTTCAGAAGGATATTCCTCTTAAACATGCAACATAACCAGATTTGTGTTCGCTGTGCTAGCTATGTGGTTCTATGCGTCCTGCATTTTTTGAAATTGCACCTAGTTTTGTGTATATCACACTGAATCGCTGCTTCCAGACAGTTGTTGCTGATGATTATGTCACACAGTAAAGAAAAAAGCATGGTGCGTGACATTTTGTGTTAAAGCATTTATTCAATTCAACTTGCTGGAAGATGAAGTGCTACATGAACTAAGGTAACTTTCATTTTCGTTCTATTTGAAAGGCTAATATCCTGAATATAGTCAGTAAAATACGCCGCCATCATTCAGTCACCGCTAGTGTGCTGTTATTAATTTTCCCGGGATCGTTTCTTAATTTCTGAATTTAGTCTAGATGAAACCCAGTCCTATTGCGGTGGTCCTCTGCCTGCTCTACTTTTTTTGAATCGCGTTCTCATAAGAGAATGATAGTATCATGAACCTCATTATCAATGATAAGAACTTGGATCTTGTCATTTCCTCACCTGTTTAAAACCTGATGAGAAAATATCTAGCCTTGTTAAGTTTTTTTTAACGACAGTGGTATAGTCGCGTGTATAGACATTACAAACAGTTTTGTGCAAGTTGATCTGGACCAGGGCTTCTCAAACTTTTTTGTTCCTCGACCCCATTTTGAAAAAGTTTTTTCTATGTGACCCGTTCATGGATAGCCTAGATCAGAGGTCGGAAACTTAAGGCACGCGTGCCACACTTGGCACGTCAAGCAATTTTCAATGGCACGCAGAAGCTCCAGGTTTTGAATATCACTTTTGTTATGATTCACACAGAAGATATATTGACCTTGACTTTTATAAAAACGTATGTTGTTGGCACACTGAATGATTTGAAACATTGAGCCGGCACACAGTTAGCTATAGGTTTGCCGATTCCTGGCCGAGATGTTAATGATATGTGTATCGATCCCATTACAAATCTCAAGAGGCTTTATTGTCCTGGCCAAATCATCCATATGTACATGATACGCGAAAGTAACTGCACATAATTGAAACAACCACGCAATGGAAGCGGTAAGGCGAAAAATATTAACAAAAAACAACTCGGTTTACAGAAGTTATCAAGCGCAACTAATGGGATGGGTGCGCTCAGGGGCGGGTCCAGCCACTGACGTCAGCGGGTGCGATTTCTGTAAAATTTGGTAGTCAAGTTTCATTATGGGTTCACTGCTGCAACAGAGATGAAGTCTATTTCACAGCACTACTGCGACAAAACGACGGACGGCAAAATGGCTTGTATCGTTAATGCTGCTTTCCGGATTGCACAAAATCTTTGTGAATAAAATTACTTTCGTAGATTTTTGTGGGGCGATCGCCCCAGTCACCACCCCCAGGATGTACTTGATTATTTTTATACATATCATCCAATGCACAGATTGATACAAGACCACGGTGGACAAAGGGCATTCTCAAGCCTTAAAAATCGGTTTTTGGATTTGAAGGTTGCTAATTTTGAGAATGCCTCCTCACACAAAAATATTGTGCAAATGGCTAATACTTTATGAATGGCTAGATCAGAAATGACTGCGTATATATTTCTTGTTCTTATCCAAAAATCACAAACTCTGTTTTGGAAATTCCAGTTGCAAACATTTGTTGTCTAATAATTCCACAAACTCGTGCTGGGCATGGAGAGCGTGTGGCCTCCTGAAGTTTCAATTGTGGGTGGGTTGCTGATCCAACTTTTTCTGAATTAAATTCCAAAGTACTTCTGAAACTGTGTATGCAGCTTTTAACTTCAGTCTAAAACTACTCAGTGTGTTCTCAAAGCAGTTAACTTAGCCCCTAGACTAGAGCTAGTGCTCTAGATGCAAGTGTGCCCTCTTGTCGTAATAAATACAACAAGGTCAACATTCGCCAGTACGTTAAAAACAATCACGACGTAACAGCGAATAACTTGTCGTACTTATTCGATTATTATTATTATTTGATAGCTCAGGCATACATCCTACTGTAGTAGGCCACATAACTCACAGCATGAAACACGGGATGACCCATTTAAAATGCAGTAGGAATAGATTCACTGTATGACTACTTTCAATTTTTTGTAACGTTGACAAAAATATTCATATCTGATTTGTGAACCCAATTTGTTTCTCGACCCCAAAATTGCATTTCACGGCCCCAAATGGAATCGCGACCCATAGTTTGAGAAGCCCTGGGCTAGATGTTTAATCACAGTCGTTTTATAGAAAACGTTTCATCACATTTGAATGTTACTGGTACCAAGGAATGACTTGTCAAAGTTCACTTACCTAACGATGTTCATCAAAGAAAGTCTGAAATTTTACCCACCTATGATGGCAGTTTCACGCGAAACTGAAAATGATCTAACATTGAGGAGCACGTTGAACAAATTATACGAAACAGTTGTGCCCATGAGGAGCAGAGTAGTTTTGATCATCTTCTCTCTTCATCGAAATGAATTGGTTTGGGAAGAACCGGAGGTGAGTGTTGGGTGTGGTCTTTTATATGTGCACCAGACGCAAATTATCTGCTTAATGATGAGTGCTAATTATGTAATTGTGAAAATTGCCATTTTGCGACCCTTTCAGATCTATGAGAACTGGGAAACTGAAATGTGATAAAGTAAACCGAGTTTACTCATACCCAACCATAAAATTCACTCGAGTGCTCTTCTCTTTCAATGGCCATATTTGGCGTTTGTGACCTATTTTCATCAATCAACTTTTCTCATTACTTCGCGAAAAATAATTGCTTCAGATTGCTCATCACCTGTTACCTGTGTTACTTGTACCTTTCCGAAGTAAAACAGCCTAACTACACGTTTCCCATTCCAAATTTTTAATCCACTGCGATTCACTAAGGAAAACATCACCAAACTGTCTCGGCATGCTTATTTGCCTTTCTCGGCAGGTCCCAGGTGATGTTTAAATTTTTGTTGACATTTCGAAGAGAACATTCTTGAGTGAAGTCTTTATCGTCTCTAGTAACCTTTGGTGCGTATGAACATTTCTTCACCTGCTTGCTCAATGTCATTTCACAACGCCAGTATTCAAACACATGAAACTGTTTTTATTTATTGCATACACTGCGCTATAAGCTAATTACATGAAAATATGATGGCTTTGTTCGTTTGTCTACGTGAGTTGTTTTGATTTTGTGTTGTGACATATGCACCCTGTTTTCGATAAAGTCGTCAATGTTATGATAGAGCCCTATGCATATTGTGCTTCAGGAACTGAATTGGGCAAAATTTTGCTATGAACGAGATAAAGACCGTCCTTGCTCATACACTTCGGAGATTTCGCCTGTATTTGGATGATGAAACTCCTGTTCCTGAAATGGAAAACATGCTCATTCTAAAAAGTAGAACGGTATGATCGTGAAACTGAAAAAATATGAAAAAAGAAGACAAGAGTGAAAGACAAGATTAACGCGTTTCACATAATATTTCAAATCATCATGTTGCCCTGTGATTGCGAGACACTTGAAACATTTATCCAACATTTATTACTGTACTTTTTTCTTTTTTTTAAAAAAAGCAATCAATCGCACTTGGCGAAATTCTTGTTATTTTGTTAAATAGGTAAAGTCACAAGCGTCATTGTGTTAAGAATTGTTTGTTTTTACATCATGAACGCAGAAGCAACCTTTGTTTGATGGCGAAAGAATCTTATAACATTGGAGTTTTGCTCTGTAGCAGTGTGCGCAAGCTTTTTGCTATTGCCGGGTGCATTGCGTTTATTTTTGTGAATAACGGCAGCCGGTGAGTCCAAACGTTTATTGCAATTATTTCTGTTCTACTTCCACACACAGATCCTAGTTCGCTTCAACATATGTTTGTTTGGCGTTTTTCTGCTAAGCATCTTAATGCAATAGACAAAGAGGTTTTTAATATACGGGGGCCATAACTAATATTTTAAAAGACATGTGCAATGCGTGCAGCAGCAGGAATTTTTTTCGAAGACCGCAGGATGTGTACCCCTGCTGTGTAAGATGTAAATGCCCAATGGTGCTTTGCTTACGAGAAAAAATTTGTTTGGTTTTGCTAATGAAGTTGATCGCCATTTCATGTATCGATGCTTTGCCTTTTGGAATTCTACTTACCTGTGCTTGAAAACATTTGCGCAAAAATATTTTTCAAATGCGTTTAATGTAAAAGTATATTGTTTTATGTATTTTTGCAATGCTTGTGGATTTCAAAACCGGAAAAACCGAACAAATTAACAAATACACTACAATTTCTATCTCATATTCCTTTTTCAGCTAATTTTGCAGATGAAAATTCTTGTTGTCCTATGTTTCAAAGTCGTTCTGCCTGAAAATAAAAAAGCATTCGCAGTTTGAACAAAACAATCTACTGCTATTCACGAACGTTTGTGAAATAAAAACGAAATTAAAAATAATATCTCGCGGTATTATCTAGGTTACTTCATCAAATAATGGTGGTCATTACAGAATAGGAATTTGTGTTGTTAAGTCACTAAAAGTTACCGAGAAGGTATGATATCGCATTTCGTAAAATGTTTTTCATAATCAAAAGCACTTTAGCAGCACATTTCTTGATTCAGTGTTGAGTTTAGGTTTGGAATCGTGAAGTTTCAGGACAGAGTTTCACTATTACTTTTGAAATTTGTGATTAGAATATTCTGGTTTCAAAATCCTAAAGACTAGTTCTAGTAGATGAATTAAAGAACAAATTTTTTTGAAAGTGTGCTTTTTTCTGTGCAGCCAAGATGCAACAGATTTCTTCGGCTAAGTGAATGTTTGGCTATTGAGAACAGGATGCTCAGAAAATAGCTTCACCCGATAGGCTCTTCAGATAATGGCTCATAGAATTCTGTCTATCTCGGTGAAAATCTGTTCTTTTTCCTGCTGTGCTTCGTTTATTTCGCTATTCGCTTACACCCACCACTGCAAAGAACGTAAATTTTGACTGTTGAAAACTTTTCCGTTTTATTTGATATCTCTCAAGGACATAGCACAGGAAGAAGTTTGCAGACGTATGTAGGTTTCAGACAGTGGTTAATGTGAGTTAGAAGACTGATTCTTAGCTAGTGAAAGTTTAAACACTGCTTAGCATATTTTAGATCTACGTTCCTGACATGCATTAAAACAGGTCTTTCACAAAGATAGTGTTTCATAACATGGATACTCCACAGTAGGTCGCGTTTTGGTGCCGTATATAAGACATGTTTCCTACAGCATATTCGTAGATTAATAAAAGATTGACTCAGTAGAGGTAATATTTTTTCCTCTGGACTTTCTCGGTAAGGTTTGCTTTCAACCAAAATTGTTCTGCTAACTTCTGTGCGTCGGCAATGTCAGCAACTACCTAGCTTGTCTATGGGTATGGGATTTGTTCATGTCATGGGCAGAGGGCTTGAATTATGTCCCTTGTCAGATCGTCAGCTATTTTAAGTAATATAGCAGGAATTTTCAGTAGCTCAATACCACTACTTTATGTTAATAGAACACAACGTTTCACACGTATAGGCTCAGTAGCATGACGAGTGATGCGGGAAACCGACAGTAACGTCT
>JGI24021J15306_10010864_pt1 | contig 11320 bp, 6 predicted proteins | sample Ectturendosymbi1_FD_15306 | JGI IMG/M metagenome (IMG submission 15306)
GGTTCTGTTTTCAGCAAGAAATGTATTCAATGCCCTGAGTTTTACATCACATTTTTGTATGCTAAATCATTTGGTGTGGAGTACGTCTGCGTCCTGTTAATTTCTAAAAGGACGGGTAGCCACAGGCCAAGAAAGCATAAAAAGGAAAATGATTGCAACGCAACAAGTAGAACACCAACATCTGCCCTAGTAGTTGTATTTTCGTCTTCACCAGCTAACTTTTCTAGAGCACTTAATATTTTTGAGAAACGTTTTTTTACAACACCTACAGCTTCTCCCCTTCCGCTCCACCGAATTTCTGTTATGCACTTGACACCTTGACAGTCACTGAAGTCAGAACTTCCCAGTGATGGGTTGATGAAGAAAAAATTCAAGCAAACGTTGCACACATCCAAAAAAACGGAATTCACGTCAACAGAAGCCGCATGAACACCCGCCAAATTCGGCGAGTGATTTGTACAAGCGACAAATTATGCTTTTTTATTAATTTGCTTGATACGTTTCTGAACACCAGTATGCAGACCAGCCATCACTGCAGCATCATCATATGCTTGCCCTCTACTATTTTAAATATCATTTCTGTCTTTTCTAATTTTTCGAAAATCATCGTTGAAATATTCTCGACACCCTTACCTGTTGTTTCAATGAAATTGACAAATGATTTCACAACTTTCACTTTATCTTCATCGATCATAACATAGTGTAAAATTTGGCTCGTTTGATCCTTATGGGAAACATTAGGAGTGCTGTCGAATGCCATGGAAAAGTACTTGGCTTCTTTGCTTGCTTTATCATTTTGCTTTTTTCTCCCAAAATTTCTATAAACTCGTTCTGAATAGTGGGAGACAGATAGGAAGTAGCCAACTTGTTTACCAGGTGTATTCTTAGAAGTTGTTCACGTGACACTGGATCATATTTCGCCAACAAATGAACTACCTCTAAAAATATCCTCTGTTTTCGACATTAAAACCGCCTTTATTTCAATACAGCCTGTACATATTTATAGCCTATAGCATAGCCCATAGTGCCTATATGATGTCAACTATAGTGTTATATGCTTATAATGTTATATATAATGTCATTGTTTCTAATGCCAATTTAAAAAACTGGTGAACCAAATGCTAGGAATGATTGTTCAAATTTCGATGTTTCCCTATGCATGCAAATTAAAAAAAGAATTAAATAGAGAAAGAAGGCATTGTGATTGTATTTTTGTGGGATTATAGTTGCCACTGCAGTTCAAAATTGCAAAATTTTATAGTTTAGTAACAGATGTACCCCTACAATTATAGTGAGAGGTGTCATCAACGGGGTATGTTACCAACGTTATGAAAAACCTCTTGAGGAACAGAAAGGTCGTCCAAATGTTAATGTTTGCGCTGCAGAAGAAAATTTGGAGGAGGAGCTACAGTTAAATCAGTATTCGATTATCGTTTCAATTTAAATAAGCACACTCATATGTTTTTGTTCGTAACACAAGTTTTCTGCGTTTTTATTGTACGAATATGTTTTTTTTTGTGTGCAATCTAGGTTTATCTGAAACCACTGAATGGAAGCCCATAAAGCGTGGTGCTGTTTGGATCATTTCTTTTAAGTCACTCAAAAACGATAAACGTCAATGTTTCCTTAATCTGTTTTCTGAACGCAGTCATCAAAAAACTCTACAATTTTGACTCGTGACGAACAGCCTAAAACATGAAAAACCATCAAAGGAGCCCAATGGTTAATCCGGCCCTGACTGTAAATAAAAGTATTTGTTGCTTTGACATGAATGTGAACTTGTGTTCACCAATAAAAACAGACCTTGTCCCACAAAAAGTCAAAAAATGCCAGATAGTGGTCTTAAGACATAAGCTATACACATCAAACATGCACAAACAAACCGAAAACAAACATCAAAACTCGTCAGAACCATCGATATAATACAATTCCAATCTTTCGAAGCATTTTATTTCCCCGTAGTTACACGGTCGTGCATTACTTGTTTTTATTAAATACATCAAAAGTTGTCAGCACAACAGTAAATTCTTTGCAATATTTTTTGCACCCTGCATGGCCATAGACTCTCTTCAGAAAAGATTTATAGTGAATATGCAGCTCAAACAATGTTTTGCCAGAGCCAAGCCCTTTCCGACTGAAAAAATGACGGATAAAATGTGGCTTTTTTTATTTTCAAAAAAAGCCAAGTGGTTTGAACAAAGCCAGAATTTTCATCATAAATTGGTTTCAATAAGTCAAACTGGCGACCCTGTGGTTTGAGTCATAACATGGTTCACGCATTTGCGTGGAAACAAGTGAATCGGAATGTTAGCAGAACGGTAAAATGTAGCGAACAGCAGCAAAAAAATCTTTTTAGATTTTAAAACTGTGCAAAAGTTGAAAATTTTAGTCTAAACAGCCAGCAGACCACAGCAGGCCGGAATGACGTCATCACTAAAATATTGTTAGCGGACTGCTTTAAAACCTTGGTGGACGGCCCGAAGACTGGACATTTAGTGGCCCATGCCCCCTCTACCAAGGTGTGCGACCAGTGTTTCCTCTAAGGTGCACAAATGCGCTGTACCACACGGCCGTTTGTGCAGTGAAATTTCATTCTCGCGCACTTGCAACGTTCCAAATTTATTATCGTATATTTATTACGTAGCCCTTGAAACGCTTCAATGGTTGCCTGTCTACATGATTGCGCAATTGCATGCGCACTAAAACAAATATTCGCTCATTGTAAAATTTTTTAGAGGGAACACTGTGTGCCATATATATAAACCTTATTAAATTTAGAATGTTGGAAGTGCGCGAGAATGAGATAGCACTGCGCAAATTGGTGGTTCTGCGCAGTTGCGCACTTCAGAGGGAACACTGTGTGCGACATTCCAGGCGCACACCTGCAGCCTGCTGCAGGGCTTGAAAACTCGTAATTGACAAGACATTCGCGCAGAGCCGCAGCCTGTTTCTGCAGTTGTAACCTGCACTGTTCCAGGGCTGAGTGTATTTTACTCCCTTGCTTTTCGAACTTGCAACCCTCGGTGTGCACTATTCGAGGCGCACACCTTCTGGGATCGACTGCTCGTATTAAAAGCGACATTCGTTCAAACTGCCTTTACAGTTGTAAACCGGGCTGTTGCTGGGCTGAGTATGTTTTATTCTTTGGTTTTAACGTGCAGTCTGATATTTTTGCAGTTATGAGTGCTTGGTTGTAGCCTTGAGTGTATTTTGATTTCTGCAGGTCAGAATATACTAAAATTAGGAATTGATTCCAAAAATAAAAATTATATTTGCAACTTTCGAACCAAATTAATTGATGCACATCGAGTCCATAGTTCAATACAAAAATTATAAATCACGAGATACAGGAATGGTGACGTAACAATCAATCTAACGTTGTCCTGTGTAACGCTTCAATACACTGAGTACCCAAGGGCACGGACGGTGTTACTGGTTGGGGCTAAGCACTGCTGTTCTGACGAATTTTCAGGTAAATTGTTAAGCCTAATGTTCAATTAAAGATAAAGCATTGGGGAAATTGTTGAAATAGTAGTTTGGTGGTTTGCTGGCCCAGTCATTGCATGAGCAGCGTCAAATAAGGGACATCAAGCTATGACATTTGCAAATCTTTAAGAAAATCAACACGCGAGGAATTTTGGACTTTTCTCGTATACAGCAGTATGCATTAGTGCGTTTTATTATATTTTTATTGGTTGAAAGCGACCAATAGCCTACTGATATTAGCTATCGAAAAATACCTAATCGGCAGAACTCAATTTATCAAAGAGGAAAAACTTCAGTTTCTTTAAATATACTAAAATGGTCCAACAACCATAACATTCCTGCCACCGAATCATCACATCGACTTACGCTGCGATTAAGAAAATTAATAGAAACTTGTGATTAGCTTTAGCCTAGATATTTTTCTCTAGGAATTGTCACAAATCCCTCCAACTTTATGTGTTATTATTAGCAAATCTGCCTTGAAACAGGACTTCATATAGTCTGCGGCAGAGCATTGCCAAAATATTGTTTCGTAGGCAAAACACGTCATAGTCCGTTATCATGTGTTTTACAAACTTTGGTTTGTAATCGCAACTTTTGTAAAACAGTGAAACCATGTGTCTTCTATTGAAAAAATACGGGTAAAATGACTGTTGCGACACAATTTACGTAGCAGTTAATGACTAGCAAAATTAAATTACGGTTATTCGTAAGTTGTAAAACGTGCTTATCATGTTTTTCAGTCAGTTTGAGTGTTTTACTGTGCTTACGGATATAGCTGCTTTGTGTTCATTCTGACTAATGACAGAGCATACCAGTACACTAGGCTAGGAAAGGAAAAACTTAGACTAGCAAGTAAGTCCAACCACCCACATGCTGGCTGCACTAAGAATTTCGAAAACTCTTTACCGCTACCTTTAATTTGAGGCATGCTAAGAAGTCTTTCTGTCGTGAAGATAACACCGAAAATTGGATTGCGTAGAAAGTGTCTGGGTGAAGTGCGTTTTTGCCTGTTAACTGACACAAGCGAGTACGATTCCACATCCAGGGACTTATCATCGACTTCCAAAGCGATGGTCTGGCCTGTGCCATGTTTTATTAACACTGATAGTCAAACTTGGATCAAGAGCAGCAAGCGTTTTTCCGAAGTTTGCTTTATTACTACTGGTGTTACCGACCACGTAAGTTGCTGAGCAAGGTTTCAACCAAGTACTGCACAGTCAAGGGCGTAACGAGGGGAGCACACAATTTCCCGGGCGCCGAATCACTATGGGGCGCCGAAAAATCCCAACAATGTCACCAGTACTTTCTTCAATACAGCACATTTGCTTCCGAAAGACCTCAGGTTCCAAAATGGGGGCGCCAAACTTTCTTCTTGCCCCGGGCACCACCTAACCTCGTTACGCCGCTGTGCACAGTGCACATGCGTAATAAATATCGCTACCGTCTTGGCATCAACAAGACCGATGGAAAGGCCATGTACCACTAAAGCTGACTAACTAGCAACGTGCTTGCCTTAAAAAACTTAAATATAAAGCCATGAGCAAGGTTCGCAGTAGTTGAAACAAACTGTTTTAGAAATGAATAACATTTTTTCTACAAATCCAATTGCATTCGCTTTGTTTGTTCGTTTATTTGTGTCAAGCAGATTTCCCTTTCATTTCATTAGCATTGAAAAATAATCTTTTAGCCAACACTGAAATCATAGACGGGGGGACAGAGGCGGGGGGCGATTTTTAAGCAAAGTTCCTGTAGTGGGGCGATTGAACAAAATAGGTTGAAGACCACTGACTTAAATGCACAAATTGAAACATGTACATAATACATTCAAGACTTTACATTTTTTTACCTTAATCATTGCAATATTTGACAACTAATTTAACATTCAAAATTATATATTCATACCTATGCCAGCGCGCCTGTAAAACAATGAGCAGATTATCAACCACAGCATCTTCGAAACCAAACAAACCACTCCAAAATCATGCACAATAAGCAGCCCTTAACATATTAGCGATAGATTGGAGTGCTGACCTTTGCCTAGTCTGTGCTTGATCTGTAAAAGATTAGATTTTAAACGATTTGGTTAAGACTAGTCCTACTCAACTGCACTGGCTACTGTACTGACTCTGCACATTACGCATGTGAAACTACTGTATTCTCGAATGGAAAATACAGTAATACAACCAGGGTTTTTGTAAGGAAAATGTTAGGTACCAGGTATGGACCTGTTGGGACCCGATTTTCTCTGATTCTAAGGACATGACGATAATTTTCTGATTCTAGGGACCCGATTTTCAAGTCTAGGGGCCCGAATCGGGTCTCTATAACGCCTTAAAAAACCCTGATACAACATACATTTCTAAAATTTGACCAGAGTCAAACAACGCCCAGATTTTCAATAATAACCCCAGAACCCCAGATGAAACAGAAAAATCCTAGATCTAGTGAAAAATCCCCAGCAGTGGAAACACTAATTGTGACTGTTTGTACCATAAAAAAATGTGTAAGCGTCACACTTTGCGTTTTTGCACACGGACTTGGTCTCGCAAAATGCGCAAACATGCAATGCGCTGGTGTTGACTGACTTGGCCACATGACACTCGGCAGTAATTCCACAGTCTGGTGTGACCAAAACAAGTCCCAACTTGAAACAAAAACGCATTGTGAACTTAATCCCTGGTAGATCAGACCCTTGGGTTTCGCCACAGCGACCTATTTCGATCAAATTATTTAGTCGCGCAGCATGACCGAACCATGTCAACTGTCAGTTCACAGAAAAGGTCCGGAGCCGGAGCTGTTAAATTAACCACCAGCTCCGGCTCCAGCTAAATTTTAAAAACAGCTCCTGCTCCAGCTCCAGATCATTTTTAAAAGCAGCTCCGACTCCGGCTTCGTCTCCACCGAAAATGGCCAGCTCCGGGGCTCCGGGCTCCGGCTCCGCAGCCCTGGTTTTAACAGCCCAGAGGCCGCTCCGACACACGGGCTCCTCGAGCTTAGCCCGAGTCTTTGATTTCGATTTATATTTGGCAACGCAACTTGCTTGCTTTGTATATAGTATTTGTGCCACCACCCACGGTTCGGCTTCACGAAGTTGTTAACTCGGACTCTTTTCATTGGGTCTCGTCACTGTTCATATATTTTTGTTCCACATCTGGCCTTTCGCGTTCATGTTGCAGGTGACCAGAATAAAACAATATCGTTTGTAGTAGGCGTTCTCTCTACTTCGTTCGCTCGCGCTTTATTCGGGCTCATCCGTTAGAGCCCGGGCTGCTCTATGCAATTAAGCATTTTAAAAAATGTAATTAATATCAGACTGAACGTTTTTTGAAGCAATGGATTTGTATATAACATTGGATTTGAAGACCAAACCAATGGACAGTTCCCATTACGAGAATAATTTCAAACAAACGATAAATTGCCCAATGATTTGGGCTGGTATAAATGAGCCCAGAAAGCAAAGGACTAACTGGCGTTAACATTGCTGTGTGACATACGTTACTGAACAGTGGAGAAGTTATCCTGAGAACTTCTCATTTATTGTTAGGTAACTAACGTCACGGAGCAACGGCAGTGTCAGCCAGAAGACGAACAAATGGAAATTTCATTGATGCAAGCCTCGAACGATTTTATTCAGGCAGTATAAATCAGTGGGTCTCAAACAAAACTTGCTCTGTGGGCCACAAGAGGACTTATAAGGTAACCTGCGGGTCGCCTTATAACGCTGACGCAACAATGGCGGTGTGTGAACTTACTAGAAACAGCTTTTGCATCTTTATTTCCTGCGGAAAATATCATGAATTATGGACAAATCATTTCTAACCGTTTCTATGTTCGTATTAATCTTTTCTAGCCCTCTAAGGAACTTGTTTTCTCGCTAAGCGAGCACTTTTAAACAACGGTGAATAACGAAATAAGGTAAATGTTATTCATTCCATTCATTTTCATGCCCGCTTTTCCTCGAGGAAGGGTCGCGGCGACTGCAGCCCTAGTAGGACGACTTGGAATACCTCACGGTCAACAGAAATTTCAGATAGTTCCGCTGGCTCCACACCAAGACGAGACCAGGCAAGGTCGGAGATGTATTCACTACACCTAGGCCTCGAATGACTTCTGAACCGCTTTTACGTGGATTTAGCCAGCTTGACTTACCTCGCCAATCTTTCGTAGGGGATATCTCGGAACATGGCCAAAACAGATATATTGATATCAGTCCTCTCTCAATTCCGAGGAGATGTGTTTACACATCCAGTGCTCTGTGAATTTCACAGCTGCGTTCTTTGTAGCGAAGTACCACATCACGGACTCATCGCAAAAATCCTGCTTTGCCACTTGCACTTGAGATATTATTTCGGTCATTACCCAAGATTCAAAATCATAGGTAAGGATCGGAACAAAGACCGATTTAAAAACTGACGGTCTTGCGGTGCTTGAGTCTCGTTTTGCGATCACAGTGCGCCAAGGTTCATGAAGAACTGCGTTATCTTTAGCAATCCATCTATCAGTCTCATCGCTCGTCCTTCCGCCACTCGTAAATACCACCACTATGTATTTGAATTTCTCCACCTTCTGCAGTGTATTCCGCTCGCTTGCAGCATACACTGCCTTTGGTTTGTATAGAGACATAATACCTCGGTATTTTTAGTGCTAATTGTCATTCTGGCTTGGTCGCACGCAGTGGAAAACTGATCGAGTGCATGCTGAAGACCACTGGCGTAGCAAAGGGGGTCTGGGGCTCGCGAGTCCCGGGCGGCAATTTAAGGGGATGGCACTTGGCTGACAAAAAATGAATTTTTGAAAGGAGTTTAAAAGTTCTAGTTTTTCATTATTATTTTAAATACATTTTAAATGTTCCACCGCTTTTCAAATTTCATGTTTAGAAGCTGTAGACTGGTAGGCTAGCCTAAAAGAGCACGACATGTGGCTTTGGAGCGAGTGAAATGATAAAATGTTTGGGAGTGAAGAGTTTTTTGAGAAGGGCCCAAATTTTTTAATCTATGTCCAATAGTTTGAAACTACCTCCAAAACATTATTTCAAGAGTGGCGAAAAATGTTCCTGCGCCCCATATTTACGGGCATGCTTACTTAGGGGTCAATTGTGCCCCAGTTCCTACACCCTTGTCGCCAGACAAAGCCATTTCAGTCATCTCAGTCAAAAGTCCTTTGCACAAAAAAAGAGATGACATTCGACTGTAGACCAAAAATGTTAGGGTTCCCAGTTGTTTTCGGTTCAGAGCATATTGCACCTCTTCTCAGAATCTGATAAAAAATTGTACGTGAAATCACGGTAAATAATCAAGGCTAGCTTAATCGTTTTTCTCGTATCTTTGGTTTCTCAGTAACGCTTCAACTGCACGTCATAACATCTCCTGACACCTAGGCATTGGCGACGAAGATTTCGCTGCGGCGGCGACAGCCCAGTGGTAGAGTGTCCGCCTCTCAATTGGAAAGTTGTGTATCCAATCCACAGACACTGAGTGACTCGCCGTAGTGCACCTTGGGCAAGATCGTTAGACTAAACTGCCCCAGTAAGAAGCATCTTTCAGGCGTTGGCATGCCTTTAATTGCCGTCGCCAAATATTAAAAAAAAACATTTCTTGGCACATCTCATGCTATTTTTTAATGTTCAGTGGGGTATTTTCAATAACTGCCACAAGCTGTAACCCAGTCATTAGGTGGGCCTATCAGCATTAAGTTCTGGCGGTTGAAGTGAAGAACTTTGCAAAGATAACTTTTCTCAGTTTCAATACAATTGCTGTTTTTCTGCATGACGTAATGGTGCCGGAAAATGACGTTCTTAAGGCAGGGTAGTGCAGTTGGTGCATTTTCGTGGGTACTTTGAGCTCAGATTGTAGGTTTCAAGTGCAAGTAGAGTGAACAAGATAGGCAACGTGGCCAGACGATAGTCAACGTTCTTTTCGTGAAATTTCCTTTGTTCAACGGTACACTTTAAACATTGGCGGTCATAGAAAAGGTTATTTCAAAAAGAAAAGTGAAAAAAGGTGTTGCTCTCATTTTGGTGAATTTGAGGCAAGAACCTTAGTCTGAAAACCTAACGCAAGGGTAAACGATATGTTTAGATATGATTGTGGTTGACACTGTTATTAAAAAGAGCGTTAGTCGAAATAGTTGTACAGCTTGGCAATGTCTGTACTGAATAAAGTTGTTCATCGCGATAACCGTCGAACGTAAGACGTTGTAATCACTGCTGAGCATCCAAAACGCCTATGCCCCAGCTGGCATGGTTTGGTAATACACTTTTGGAAATAGACGTTTGTTGGTAATATCGTACGGAAGGGGTAGGCCACTGTGCCATGGCCCCCCCTCAGACCCTAAAAATAAAAAAATGTAAAAACAGTATTGTCTAAAACTTGCTTCCAGAATGCACAAAAATGCGTGTTTTTAGGTGTAATTTTGCAAAATTTTCCCGGGGGCGTGCACCCGGACCTCTCTAGAATTGTCGTGCCTTCGGCACTTCCCCTAAAGTTGATTTGTGACGTCACACGATTGTGACAAAACTTGCCCCCCCCCTCGGAAATTTTCTGCGTACGTCACTGTCTGCTGGTAATCAGTCCCATCGCCACGGGGGCTTTAGTGGGCTAACCCTCCCAAAAAAGCTAAAAGTCCCCCAAAATTGAAATATGAAACATTATAAATCAGTGGATTTTTTGTCAAATTTTAGAATGTCATTCCCCCTTGCACAAACGTAGTCTCCCTAGCGCCGGATTTAGATGGCGGGGGGCCCGGAGCCCAGGCGTGGTTGGAGGCCCCATGTGCGGATACAGAATCTTTAGGTAGGGGATGATCGATGAAGTCACTAGTATTTCCACGGATCATTAATATTTATGACGTAATCTTGTGACGTCACATTTGTTAACTCAAATATAGCAAAATGATGGAGCATGGCATTTGACAATGATTAGCGATTTGTGAAACTGTTGCAAAACCGGTCACCAGAAGCATCGCATCTTCTTTTTTTAAATTTTGCCTGAATAAAGTTTTGAAGATTTTTTTGGAAGAAATTTCCGGACGATCGAACGTTTTCATCATCTCTAAACGCCAGCCCTCGCCCAGCAATAAATTTTGCGACAGAAACCACACGGTGCAGGCAGAAGCGATTCCCAATATTATTCGCATTAACTGACTTGACTGGCTAGTTCTGTATCAAATCTTCATAGTGATTAATTACATATGCGACTAAACGTTAATCATGGTCGTAGTCAGGGTCAAATTTTTACCGAGGCGAATATGTTACTTACGACCCCGGTTGGGAATGTTGTTAGATGAAGACCTAACACCCTGCTTTTATTTCTAAGCTCGTGGTTGCAACACAGTGTAGCTGCGGTGCTCTTTTCAAAAGAGATAAAATATGATTTGATTTAGCGTAACAAAAATGTTTTGTGGCATCGTTACAGAAAGTTTACCGACGCAACTTCCTCATTTGCCTCAGTGTAGCTACGGCCTTGTTAATCGTGGCATCTAAATGCTCCACTGATTGCTCATGGCTCCTCAGGCGCTCAAGAGCGTGCTTCAAGTCGCGGATTCCTTTTCTAATCAAGAAATGCGCACATTTATTCGTAACCACACGCATCAGTCTACAAGTGAAATAGTAAACACAAGTTTGTGGAGGAGAAAGTCAAAGCCAGCTTCTGTCAAATACTTCGCCGTTGTGGTTTTGGCGATGAATAAAACTTACGGTGCATTTCTGTGACGAGTTTCTGTCTTTTCTGTGTTGTGGAACGCAGAGTTGGAATCGGGCCGTAATTTTTCAACCCGACCCGAACCCGATCCCTGTTGTCCGAAACCCGACCCGAACCCGACAAGTGAAATAAAA
>JGI24021J15306_10010865_pt1 | contig 11320 bp, 8 predicted proteins | sample Ectturendosymbi1_FD_15306 | JGI IMG/M metagenome (IMG submission 15306)
CAAATCATCATATTCGATATGCTGCCCCTGTCGAAACAAGCTTTATAGTTGCAAGCAGGGCACTATGGTTGGTAATAATTAGATGTAAAACTTTTTGTGGTATAAATACAGGACCATAAGAGCGTGGGAAGACGTTTGACCGGTGAATAAAAATAATTTGCAATAGTAAAATTTGACTATACCCATTGTCTACTTTCAATTTCCCATCACATTAAGACAGGCCCGGATTTTCATTTTCGGAGCCCAGGGGCTATTTCAAATTGGGGTGCTTTCGAAAGATTTGTGCATGATGTCATATCAATTGGCATCACACGTGCTTGCTACATTGACTCAAGTTGTTCCAAATCATCAATATATTAGTTCATTCTGCAAGGCAGCGGTGAAGTTGTCTGACCACAGAACGATTACATAATTATTAAGTGACCAGAGCCGGCCTCAGCATTTTTGGGGCCCTGTGCACATTCTCGGACCTCGGGCAGTAACACACTGAAGAATGATGGTCAACTGATCTGCACGCGATAAGGGTGGTCAAAAAACATGTATTCATTTTTCATGAAGTAGCATTTTGTATTGAAAGGAATACTCTGAAATTTTGTTTCATAGGCTTGTCTTAGAGACATGTAAGCTTTGTATGGTGTAAGTTTTTTCCTCGGGCACTACCATTTTGCGAGCACAGCTCAATAGTTTATAATGTCCTCCATTCAAGCTCCTTTGCTCTGAATCACTGTCGCTATTCGCACATTGAAGTTTGTAATGACCCTGTCCAACATCTCATGGAGAATTCTTCTGATCTCCGTTCCAATGTTATCCTTGAGCGCATCAACAATTTAGGATTGTTAGAATAGACCCTGTCTTTTAGGTATTTCCACAGAAAATAATTCAAAGAGGATACATGTCTGGAGAATATGCAGGCCAAGGGTGGTCTATATGGCGGGATGAGGCTGACCACAAAAGTGGAAATTTGCCTCGTCACTGAAAAAAAATGAAGTCTATGAAATCAGGTTATTATTATTTATTTATTTAACGACAATCTTGCTACAGGCGGTAGCCTGATTGGTGCAATCTTGTCGTGGCACGTCGAGCTTTGATTATGTAACAACGCAAAAAGAATAGAAAAACAAATGGAAACGTAAAAACAAATATGAAATCAGGATAGTCTTCGATTCGCTGACTGACAGTTTGCCCAAAAGAACGTCTCTCAGCCTTATTTGCATCGGTCTGAAGTTGTAAAAGCTGTATTTTATACGGAAACAGGTGAAGATCTTGGTGCATTATGCGCGTAACCGAACTCCTTTCAAGATCTGTCTCCTGCGACAATCGTCTTGTGCATTTCGTTCGAGACTCTTCCAAATATTGTCTAACAGTCACAGTGCGATTTTCTGTCCTAACTGACCGTGGCCGGCCACTGCGACCTTTATTGTTATTCTGAACACTCCCTGTCTTCCTGAATTTGTCCAGGAGGTGATTTGTTGTGAGTTTGGTTGGAGCGTTTTTACCTGGAAAGTGAAAAATCCTTGCGAAGTTGTCGTTGTGTTTGAGCAACTGGTTTCGTCGCGAAATGGACTTCTACAATCTTGATCCTATCGAACATGGGATATCTTACTACTTGATCCATTGAAGCTGGGAAATAAAACTTTAAGTTTTAACTGTGGTTTACCTGGAAAGCTTGGGTTTATTTGATATGAACTGATACCGCCAATAAAATGGATGCATCTTTTCGGACGGCCTGGAATCTGATGTAGAATCTATTGATATCGAGCATTAAATTGACTTTTTAATTTCCCGAATAACTTCCGAAAGTTTTGTTTCGGCCATCAATTCGACTGTTCTTCACATGTGCTTCACGACAAATATGAGGATCGTTCACTTCCCAGGTTAGCTTGTATTGCAATATGACTGACCAAAAATGAGTCATATTCGGCTATGAGTTCGAGTAATCCTATGAAACTGCCATTTGTTGCACTGCCAAATTTTTCGTCGTAGCCGGGCAAAGGAAGTCCGTATTCAGTGCAATACAAGATTAAATCTAAAGCAAGCTGCAGATTCGACTTCCAATGACATGCAGCGCTTCTTATAGCTATTTCTTGATCTTTGTCGATGGATTCCTGAACAGAAGTCTGCACGAATGCAACATCTAAACTACGGTGACTAACAGACTTCTTGAGCACCTCAATCCTAGATGCGGCTGTTTTCGACTCGTGAAAACCACTGACGAGTTCATTTTCAGCGGAGAACAAACGGCAATAAAAACAAAATACCTTCCTTTGCAGGTGAATAACATAACCAGGAGCGTTCAGTTCAGACACCTCTTTTGTTAATGGGTGAGTACGTCTAAACATCTTCCGGCTGAAAAAAATCGTTGCTGCTCCTTTTGTAACTTCGACATAATACTAAAAAATCGGCCTATTTTGATGGCAATCTATTCTGAATGACTGCGGCTGAATCAGCTGCGACTGCAATTTTGATGTTACCGGATTCTGTAGCCATCATCTGTGGCCATCATGACCGACTGTGGCCATCATCCAACATCGCACTTAAGTGCAGCACTTGCAGCAACTGACCCGCTTTTATCTAAGGCCGATTTACTTTTAGCGGTCATTCTAAAATCCAAGAGATTCTGTAGTTGCAACCTCAACAACTGTCGCGTACTGACCGAAGTGACCCACGACCTGAACATGTGAACGTGTATCTTTTCCGTTCTCAGTAGAACATGTAGACTCTTTCTCGCACACCAAAAAATGGATTATTGATTTCGTCTTTTCAATAACAGCTCGTAGTTCATCTGCTTTGGCAGTGGCGTTCTTTTCGCTTACTCAAACCATTCTCATACGCACGTTTCGACAATGAGTTAATGCAGTCTAGATCCCACGGGTGTGCAGAGAGGGGACGAACGGGGCGACGGCGCCAGCTACCCAAAGCGGGCGGCATCCACAAAATGAAATTACAAAAAGTATATTTTAATAAAATGCTGTTAACTAGATGCTTCTTCGTATTGTAAGGCAACTAACACATGCTGCATGGATCTGATGGGAACTTCCCTGAGAGAGGCACGCAAATGTATGTTAAGCGACCCAGAGAAGGATGAAGCACTGCTATCGTTATTTTAAGGCTGTACACCCTATCTCTCCTCACCCTTTGCAGGCCGGTCAATTCCTGCTCGACCATTGTTGATATGCAACTAGCAGTCTTCAGAATATCTTTCGATTCTCTTTAGAGCTTGAGTAGTTAAACTGGGAGACCGTGAAATGTTCGATAAGAGGTGCGAGTGAAACAGCGGCTTATTGTTGAAAAATATTAAATGCACTGTTTTTATCATTCGTATAATTATTACCATTTTACTATAAACGCCACAATCAAAACAAAGTGGACAGTACAGTGAACAAAATCCGTGACCTCACAAACTTGTTTGTTAAAAGTTGGATTTGTGAGAAAAAAGGCTTCGTGTTGCGATAGTGTGATGATGTCCTGTCTGCTTGATTTTAGTTTTAGTGGCAATGCGAATTGCGTCACAGGTCTATATTATGCGTGACGATATGTCGACAGATTCTTCATTTTCAGTTGTTGCAAACAAATCTTGGATTTAATCAGCATTGAAAGAGAATTCCTCTCAGTCGACGCAAAAAATTAGGCAGTACAAATATGTTCCGAGAGGAGAGATTATTTGGGAAAGATAAATTAATAAGTGGAAGTATGTAACTGAATTGTTCGCATGTTCTAGTTGAATAAAAAAAGTTAATTCTTAATCTCTTTTTGCTACGCAATATCCTTAGCGATTTCTTTATCGTTTAGAAAACACAAAGGACAACAATGTATCAAACTGCCTGCTTGTACAATTTCAGATACTGTATATGATACAAAAAATAGATAATTATATCTCCTATCATGCCTCACAAGTGCTATGTTTTTGGTGGGCCTATCTGATACTTATTGGCATGCATAAATGCAATATCTACTGTAGTTCTTCAATGCATATCCATTATTAGATGAATTTTGCTTATAAATATATGCGTCAGGCCCACAGAATCAAACACGTTGTTAGACTAAAACATTGAAAACAAAAAGTACTCTTTGAAATATTTTAAATTTGATTTTCGAAATTTGTTTTTTGTCAAAACTTGTTTTTACGTACTTTAAATGCTTGTATTTCTCACATTTCTCAATTCAGGACTAGAATTTGATAGAAGAGCCTGAAATCAAGCAGTTGCCCCGGGCATCACCAGAGATCCACCTTATCCTGATTACTTTGAAAGACAGAAAACAACTTACACGTGAAGCTCAGTTTGCCAACAAATCTATTAAACTCAAGATACAAATTAGCGTTACTGATACATGAAGATTTGTGTCTATTTCCAGTCAACGGCAAATCTTTGCTATGCATTGAGCTGTAGAAGGGAATGGCCCAAGATTACCACAAAGCAGTTAAAGTCAACGAACATGCCAAGCTTGAACACGCACGGTATAACAAACTGTTCCGCTGTTCTGAATGGCTGAAATTTTGGCTATAGTGTAGGCTAGTTAATCTTGCCTTTACCCCGTATCTTACCTGTAAAAAGCGACGAGAGAGACCTGGGCAGAACGAAAGTGCCTAACTTGCCTCCTGTAATCTAAAAATCAGTTTCAGACGTTCTGCGCGACAGATTATAGGTAACAATACCCATTCTCAACGCAATAAAAAGAGATTCCTCGTTGTGATTTCCTTCAACTCCTTTGTGTTTCACCGTATTTCACTTATTGTCTGAAGTCATTCTTCTGTAGAGATCATTTGTTGGGGACATCGTAAAAAGGTGCGTTAAACCAAATCAAAAATCAATTATCATTGCTTAGATAAATGATGGAAATGGTTCTCACTCCCCAATTTTATGTCCCCCAAATCGGGGACCCTAGGCCTTTTCAGCCTAATGGTAAAATCCCCGCCCAATTGAATACTATTAGCAAGCTCCGTAAGTTTTCGTAAAATGTCCTAAGGACCAGAAGAGAGAATGATATCATTAACACGGTTTCCTTGCCTTAAAAAATAAGCAGCCAGTGCACTGGTATTTAGATTTTCCACCCTGAATGGGGTAAGCCAATTTCCACGCTCCCATTCTCTCCGCCAAGAACATAACGACAATGCATTGACATTCTAGATCCCATGGCACATGCTACCAACTCACTGAAGACCTTGGGTCATGGTCCAAGGTCTTCAGTGAGTTCGTGCATTGCAACGCGGTAACTTCAGAGCGGATCAATGGCGTACAAGTTATTATTTTTGATATACTGTAGGGTAGATGGAGTTCGCTTGATCCCTTTTAACTTCCTTGCTATAGGCTTTTTTTGCTTCATTTAACTTAAGATGAACACAAGCGTGTGGTTTTCCAAGTTCCATAACAATTACGATTCTTACGGAAATTATAAATGGTAATTACCAGGAGTTTTTGGAGCGCGCGAGATAGAGGTAGCACCTTTGTTTTCTATCGCCTGCACTTGAGTTCCTCATCCATCTCCTCAACCTCTCACATGTTGACTCCAAACGCCACACCCTGGGACCTTGTCTCAGCTGGCGTGACAAACCATGTGAGTGGGTGGTGTTAACACGGCACCATTGGACGAATGTTTTCCGCGATGAACTCACCGGCTAGGGCGGATGTGTTCCCTGATGAACTCAACGAACACGTGTTCGTGACCAAGGCGATTTACCTACAAGGTGACCTCGGCTGTGGTCAGGCCTGGAGAGGTTTGGGCTCCGCCAGGCGTCATTGCCCAAGACACGCTACTTAAAATGGACAGCATAGCATCAGTGAACATACCGGATCGGTCGACGCCGGGTCACCAAGGACTGCGCCTTCTGTCTCCCATCAGAGCAGAGGTGATAAATACGCTACTGATGAAACCCCGCCCGTGAGAATCCGTGGGCGAAACAACACAATAATTGGAACATGGAACGTAAGAACTTTAGTCCAAACAGGAAAACTGAGTGAGCTCACTCATGAAATGAAAAGATATACATGGCACATTATAGGTCTCTGTGAAACCAGATGGAAGAACTTCGGAGAGCACCAAACCGAAGATGGACACATACTTTAGTACAGCGGAGAATTGGACAAACACATGAACGGTGTATAGGCTTTCTCGTTGATAAGACCATCAAGAATGCTATACTTGGATGCTGCCCAATATCCATCCTATCCGTCTGAGAGCAGCTCACTTCAACATCACTGTGATACAAGTGTATGCACCCAGTGGCGTAGCTAAGGGGAGTGGGGGCGGCGGTCCGCCCCTGGCGGCACTTTTATGGGGGCTGCACTATGGGCTGTGCTGTAGGCTATAAACCTGCAAAGGCTGTATTGAAATAAAAGTGGTTGTAATGTCGGGACATTACTCGCAGTTGAAGGACGTTTTTGATTTTGAGTAATTTAAACCATGGCATGTGTGTTGAAGTGATTGTTATCTTAGCCAAACAATAAACTATCGTGCATCACGGATGTTGTATCAATAGGCTTTTTTTACATGAAGCTGCAACACGGTGCTCAACACGCTTATCGACTCACTTGGTGCCAAATTTTAGTGATTCACTACACGGTTGATTGATCGAGTGTTGGGTCGTTGTTGACGTTTGAACGTAGTCCTTATATGACGTTATAGAACTTAGTAGGAATATGGTGGATGGCTATGGGCAAACGTGTGGCTGTGGTGAGCTCGAAGCTTTAGTAAGTGCTCTTAAGTTTTGTACCTGCGAGTAACATCGCATTGTTGGGCCTAAAAACCATTTCTGGGTAATTCTAATAAATGTGTAATTGGATTTGTGCTCGTCAAAATAGATTTCCGTGTGTGTGGATAAATATATTCTAGTTCAGTATACTTCAACAGGGGTTCCGTGGAACCCTAGTGTTCCGCAAAACATGTATGGGGTTACGTAAGTTTTAAAGGTTCCGTGAGGGTTCCTCGTTTTTTTAGGGGAAATGATTTCTTGGTGCACGAAAAGCGGAGGTGCTAAATAGCCTTATAATGAAAATCACGGCCAATGAAAACAATACAAACGACATATTGCAAACGTTTCGATAACTCGAAAAATCTGTTAGCGAATCGTTTGCAATATGTCGTTTGTATCGTTTTCATTGGCCGTGATATTCAGTATAAAATGATTTCTTGCTTCACTATGTTGATGAGCCATTATGAAAATTTTTAGATCACCGTGTTGCATTCAGATTGCGAGTAGGCCAGCTACTTGTACAGGAGGTTGAGTGCAGGTAATAGCCGAAAAAGAAATATTGACAGTTGTTGCGTCGCTTGTTGTTCATTGTAGTGCAATTACGAAGAACGTTACTGTTGTATCACGGTTATACGATGCTGCCGATGTACAGTTCACAGCAGAGAAAGAAGCTCCACTTAAACTTTTGCAGTTTGTTTAAAAGTATAATCTTGGGAGCTTTGTTCCAAATATAGTAATAATGCCCCGAATTTACCTTACAATTGCCGTTAGTGTTGCTACTTGTCAGAGGAGTTTTTCGAAACTAAAACTGATAAAGAATTACTTAAGATCTAGTATGAGCACCTTGTGGTGAGAAATCTTGCCACACTGCCTATAGAGCAACAATTGAGAGATATAATACAAATTTTGACATTGCCATTGAAGAATTTGCCAACAAAAAGGCAAGAAAAGTTACTGTGTAGAAAATTGTAGTTTTCATTCCAGAAACAAAGATAGTCCTAATTTTTTACACTTTTTTATTATTTTTCTCTATATATCATTTTTGCTTTTTGTTTAACTGTTACTCACAATGTTTGAGTTTTTTGTGTTTATTCAAAACATACCATATTTGAGCATGTGAGAGTACTGTAATATTATAATCGTGCACAGACTAGTTAATATATATGCAAAGCTTTAAGAGGGAGTTATCGTGCAATATCTATTTTTATGGGCTTCGAGGGCGCCAAATTCAAGGGCCGCTCCGGGCAGCCCACACTCTCTATCACCTACTCCAAGCAAATATCGACAGAGTAGACAAGAAAGATATCCTGATCATTCAGGGAGATTGGAATGCTAAGGTGGGTACCGATTCACTGAAAAACTGGATCACATTGCGTGGACCATCCTGTTATGACATCACCATGGAACGAGGCCTACGTCTAATGGACTTTTCCGGCTATAACAACTTGGTCCTCGCCAACCCTCTTGGCATACACAAGCCATCCCGGCGCTGGACATGGCGTGCACCTCGTGGAGCTCACCACAATCAGATTGACTACATCTTGGTTCAGAACCGATTCCGATCGGGGGTCAACAGAACCAAGACAAGAACATTCCCAGATGCATAGATAGGCAGCGACCACGACCTTGTCCTACTGAGCTTCAAAATCAGACTGAAGAAGACCAACAAGCCAAAGAACATCAGACTCAAGTACAACCTAGACAGGCTAAAAGCTCCTGCCATAGTGGAGACCTTCCGAGGAGTAATAGGTCGAAAATTTGCACCACTGCTTGTAACTCTTGACGAAGATGCTGAAACATTAACCAGCATTTTCAACACAGTGATGACGAAAGCAGCAGAAAAGGTACTCGGTAAGCGCCGTCGCAAAGTGGAACTCTGGGTCACAGAGAAGATCCTTGACATGTGCGGCACAAGAAAGAAACTGAAGAAAGTCAAGAGCACAACTGGAGCAGATGAATACAAAAAAGTCAACAAACAGATCAGGAAAGACATGAAAACGGCCAAGAAGAAATGGATTGAAAAACAATGCGAAGAAACAGAAGAAAACCTGGCAAAAACAACAGCAAGAAGGCATTTCAAATCATCAAGGATCTTACGCAACAAAAACTCTCGCGAACGACTACCATCCAGGATAAAAATGGTGTCTGTCTGACAGATGAAAAAGACATCATAGACAGAGGGACAGAATATTGCTCAGACCTGTACAATCACAAGACACAAAAAGATCCCAACATTATCAAGAGTCATGACACGTCAAACGTAGACAACGTTCCCATTCTTCGAGAGGAAATTGTAGCAGCAATTAGATCTCTAAAAAATGAGAAAGCTGTAGGAGCTGACAACATCCCAGCCGAATTAATTAAGTATGGTGGAACAGTAGTGATAGATATCCTTACCAAAGTTTGCATCAAGATCTGGCAGACTGGTGAATGGCCAACACCTTGGACTCGATCACTCATCATCACCCTCCCCAAGAAAGGTAACCTTCAAAAATGCCAAAATTACCGGACCATTAGCTTCATTAGCCACGCAAGCAAGGTAATGTTGAAAGTGATCCTAAGCAAACTAAGACCACAGGCAGAAGGAATCACCGCCGAAGAGCAAGATGGCTTTCGCTGTAAACGCAGTACAGCAGAACAAACCTTTAATCTCCGTATTCTGTTTGAGAAATTAAGTCAACACCAGCAAAACATCTGCCATGTCTTTATTGATTTCAAAAAAGCATTTGACAGGGTGCGACACGAAGCACTATGGGACACAATGAATAAATACAACATGGAGCAAAAACTGATACAATCCATCAAGAACCCCTACTCTAAAGCCACCAGTGTTGTATTCATCCATGGCAGAGTTGGTGATAGCTTCACACAAAAGTCGGAGTCCGTCAAGGATGTCTTTTGTCTCCAACACTTTTTAATATCTTCTTGGAGCGCATAATGGTTGACGCGCTGAGCGAACACTCTGGCGCTATCACCAATCTTCGGTTTGCTGATGATATTGATGGCTTGGCAGGAAGTGAAGAAGAAGTTGCCCGCCTGGTAACCAGTCTGGATAAAAACAGCCCTTAGCCCTTAAGATATGTCATGGAGATTAGTGCTGAGAAACTAAGCTGATGACAAACAGTGCAAACCCCGTAACAACAAGAATAACAGTGACTGGGAAAGAACTTGAGACTGTTCAACAATTCAAATATTTTGGTGCCATTATCAATGAGCAAGGATCAAAAGCTTAGATTTCTGCAAGAGCTGCACAGATCTCAGCGGCATTGAGATAACTAAAACCCATCTGGAAAGACAAAAACATCTCTCTCCAAACTAAGGTGAAACTCTTGTATGCTTTAATATACTCTATCTTTCTATGTGCTTGCGAATCCTGGATATCAACAGCAGACCTTCAAAGCAGGATCCAAATAATGGAATTGAGGTGTCTCAGAAGAGTGCTCGGCATCCCTTACAATACTCATACCACCAACGAGGAAATGCGACCATCACCCAACACGTTAACCACTACGAAGATCTACTTGCCATAGCGAAAAAAGAAAATTACGATGGTATGGACAGACGGCCGGCGCTACCATTAGGCGATCTAGTCGGCTAATGTGGGGCGCTGAGCCAAAGGGGGGCCAAAAAGGACCAAAAAATACAATTGTGTTCAGGAAATGACCAACATACACCAAGTAAAAGTAAATTAACATAATGAAGGTGAATAGAACACACGTTCACGCCGTTTATGAGAAGATACAGGAACTGCACCATTTCAGGTTTGGTGCAGAAGGATTATTCTTATCAATTTCAATTTCATATATAGGCTACTATAGATACGCTATGTCGCCATTTGGTATAAATTTTATTCATCTAAAAAACTTTTCGCGTGCGAAACAAACGTCCTTTTATCGATAGTGTACATCACGATATACATACAATAAGGATCTTTGCTTAGGAGAGATGGGGACTGTCATGGATTTTGTCTGCGGTCATGGGCGTCCGCAGGGGGGCAAAACGGGTATTTGTCCCCCTGGAAATCGGGACTAAGATGGAAAAATTTCTGGAAACCGTGAAATCAGCAGTTTACTTCTGATTAGTTGGGTTCATTGTTGCAATCACAGTTTATTTGCCGATATGACACCAACACTGCACAAGAGTCTGGTTCTCTGTTTTGGTAACATGCAGTTATGAGCTTGCAGTTTACTGAATCCACTTCTTTGCCTGCAGAGGCAGGTTACCAAACTGGCGAGAGAATTGTTCTACTACTGGCCTTTGTTGTGTAACAATAACACGGCAACAAATCTTCGAAGATGCACTTGAAGTTACGGTAGCATGCGTTTTGGCGCAGGTAACTGTTGAACGCAGACATCTTGGCAGGTAATGCATCCAGACAGTAAATGCTGATAGTAGTAGCCACGATAGGTTTATACGCAATGAATAAAAAGATTTCAAATATTCATTGCGGCAATGCCGCAAAAATGCTGAAATGCACAAGGCAAATGGCCTAGCAGCTGCATTACAGGCTGATAAAACCAAGAAGTCATTTTGGCAAAACGTCAATAACAAAAACAGATCCCCATCACTACCAACATTGGTGGGAGGGGCAAATGGTGGTTCTAAGATTGTTAAAATGTGGAAAGACTATTT
>JGI24021J15306_10010867_pt1 | contig 11320 bp, 10 predicted proteins | sample Ectturendosymbi1_FD_15306 | JGI IMG/M metagenome (IMG submission 15306)
AACGGAACTAACAATTGCACTTTTGAAAGCTCGCTTTATTGCAAAGTACAAAGAGGAAGAGCGAATGTCATATCATTATGTTCTTAAACCTCACACTGCATATGCGTCGCAGGGAACCTTGGGTTGGTTCGCTCATCCGATTTACGTAAATGGGGATTTCCCCGAAGTGATGAAAAAGGCGATCGGCGAAAAAAGTGCTGCGCAAGGTTTGTCCGAGTCTCGGCTTCCAAGCTTTTCAGAAGACGAGAAGCAGCTGATCAAAGGTTTGCTTACTCTCATTGTACTCCTGGCTCTTTACGTGATCGACCGAAACGTACATTGTTTACAATAGGGACGTTTGCTCGCGCTAAAACGAAATTCAAATTTATCGTTTAAACTTGTGTTTGTTCGTTTTGTGGGAAATTGTGGAAACTGACCGCTGATTCAAATGACAACCATTGCGTTGACTAAGTGCGGAGTCCCAGACTTGACCTTAGGAGCGAGTGCTATCTGAGAATCTAGCAGACATGCCATGGTTCTCGCAATAATTACACATGCTTGCGCCGAGCATTCTTTTTCCTCCCCGGCTAACTCTTATTAAACAAATTGATGGTATTTGCAACTAAAAATGCCATGAAACCAAAACAGAGCACCAGCTGTCCATGCCGAATAGGCTTGATCTATGGCAGTAGGTTTGAACGACCGAAAAGCTTGGCTCATGTTGGGCCAGCTCAGTACCCGACACAACTTGTCTGAATTCAAATCGTTGACTCCGCCATTACTTCGACGTGGTTGTCAAAAGCTCTATTCTTAGCCCTGGCATGTTTTTACTGAGATGAAACTTCGACAAGACTTCAAAAACATGCCCCGCATCCATCAGGTCACACGATCTGTGCGAAAGCGCAATTACAAGAAATGAAAAATCATTTCTGAAATTATGTGATAACTAGGGCAATCAATTTTTTGACCGAAAAACTTAAAATTTTGACTTCATAATTTACAAATTTTGATTTTATTTTGACCTATCAATTTTCTACGTTTTTCGTTGAAATGCGGAATGCAAACCCTATTCATGTACAGTATCAGACACAAGCCGATATCTTTGTTCTGTTGAAATGAAACAAAAAGTAGTGTATCTGCAAAATTTGGTATAGCCGTCTTAAAAATGTCTGGCTATACTTCCAGTTTCACGAAACGAACCTCGTTGATGCTTGGCACTGCAGCGATGTGCTTCCACCATAAACCTTTGAGAAGTCACAAAATTTGTAAAATAATTCACTCTCAGGTGTTGAGGTAGCTCAGAAGCATATTCACGCAGTATACTTTGAACTTATGAAGAATTTGGTTGTTTAACCTTAGGCATGATGTGTTGATGAGTACATTAATAACTACAATAGAGTCAGATCTGCGAATATCATAAAGTTAAAACACTATATATGCACCGTGGATTGAGTATTTGCCAAAACAAGTACTGTAAAACCACGTTTTTTGCATTGCCATGCCTAGTCTACTTATATTCAATCGTCCAGCAGGGGACTGAACTACATTATTACATCAGAAGTTGCAAAAAAAACGTTAGTACTTCCGAATCGCAACTAAACTTGCAAAAGCATATCAAAGTCTGTAGTAACTTAAAATATCAATAACAAAAACCCTGCTGCAAGAAAATTATGACCTAACGGTAAATTTTGACCTTTTTTGACCTAATAACTTTGGAGTGGCTCATGGTATCAGCGTGAAATTTGGTTTGTGGACGTTTCACAAACTTTTAAAAAGGCAGAAAAAATTTCACTTTATTGACTTTTGGTTGCCCTAGTGATAACCTTGTTAGAGCCAGTGGATTCCGCTAAAAAAGTTTTTCTGCTGCTCGTAAAGCAAGCGACTCATATTTTCATAAAGCTATGACTCGATCCAGTTGCGTGGTTTATTTTTGACAATCATTTACGAAACTCTTGCTAATCATATCTGTAATGAAATATGTTAAATTGACTGTTTGTTCCAGTTGTTCCTAGAAAATCGGCAAGGAAGGCAAAAGCATTGTCTATTGAAAGAAATCCTTTCTCAAAACAGAATCAGACACTAAGATCTTACAGAGTATATATTTCGCCTACTGCAGGCATCATCAGCTCTAAAAGTTGATCACTTTTGATCAAATCTGCAATATTTTCGACCTGAAATAAATTTTATATGTAAAAGAAGAGCAACATGTCGCAATTCCTGTGCTGCTTGTATTGCAAGTTGTTTGTCACGAGATCCAAGGCGCATGCTTTCCAATGCAATCCTTCAACCGCCGGTGCTTTGCCACTGCGAAAAGAAGTCAGCTTCCCACTGCTGCACTCCTGGGAGGTCCGTTGAGTTGCAGTGGGTACCGCGTCTAACAGGAAAGAAGTTTTTTATGCACCAGTTGTTTCAGGCGTGAGATTAAAGACTCTGAACACGCACGTCAGAAAGCGTGACGCATGCCTGACGTGGCGAACGTTACAGTTGAGTGAACGTTACAGAGCTTCAAATGCAGCAAGGTTATATAGAGCTCCACTTATTAGGTCAACTTATTTACGGAGTCGTTCCACAGGGACCCCCAACCAAGTTATGCAGGATGAGAAATGTGTATAAATTCAAAGCGTGGGGGGTGCAGCCGTGCAAGAAACGGTCGTTTTCTTGTTTTACCAGACCTGACATAGGAGCCGGGCACAAAGGTTATTTGTCACTTTGTCAGGAGTGAGCGTTTCCGGCTGAAACGGAACGTTCTATGCCGTAATGCATGGCCGCGTTGTTTCCGTGCCGTATGCCTGATTTAGATCATTTCCGTTGTTTAAGCGATTGTAGCTTTACAGGCACGCACGATTTCTTCGGTCTCAATCACTACACCAGCCGTTTGGTGGAGCCGGTGAATGAGAGCACGCAAAACATGCGCGTGCACCCGGACTTCGATCTTGTTGCGTTGCCCGATCCTCAGTGGGACAGAGCAGGTACGTGAGCCTGTTCGACCGCAGCGAAATGTTTTGTTTCGTGTTGAAATTTAGTAACAAAGTAAGACGAGCACACGTAATATTTCGAAGACAGTAAGGAGACATCGGCGTCCATTCAGTATTCGGGCGAAGTTGCCTTTATGATTTTCAAACTAAGGAGTTGTTTCCCACCGATTTCGATAAGTATTTATCGCGGTCTGGTCCAATAATCGCTCGGGCAGAGCATGGATAGATTACTGCCGGTCTGGATCATCGTAAAAAAACGCGCTACAAATTTTTGTCGTCTGAAAAACCTTACATAGGTAAAGCTCGCACTAAATTGGTGCAATATGTGCGCGGGTGATCGGTGTGCTTGTTTATGTTAAGAGTTTCACGACTGCATTCGCTTGCGGGGGTTGTAGACTGAGAATGCAAACTGCGCAGCGGGGGCGGAGAAATCCGAAATCGATTGTTACTTCGTTGCGTTTTTTTTGTTCAAAAACATGTCACAGACAATTAGGGACAAATTTCAACACAGGTTGACGCTTCTGCAGCTGTGCCGCGGGTTTACTTCGCGCGTTATTGGACGAATGCATAAGTCGTTTCAACAGCCATATATTATCGTAGCGATTGGTCTTGTGATGCCGTTTAACTGGCAAGCGTGCTCGCGGTGATGCGTCAGAGCCTGCATAATTTTCAAAAAGCTTTTTTTGTTTCGTTACGCATTTTACCTCAGGAAAAAATAAAGCTGTTGCCATTTGAAAACTTTTGTTTGGCCCCTCATGAGTTCAAAAAGACATAAAAGTACAAGTCTCACAAACTTACTGGAAAAATGACAGTTTTCGGAAGTGACAGTTTGACACAAGAACAAAGCATCTACTAAATCTGCTCCTTGAGTGTTTTGCTATGAAATGAATTTCCGGTCAATAACGCACGGCAGAAATACCCTACTTCTCAGTTTTCCGTGCGCAATGCACCACGAATTGAAAGCGCGTCAGAATACATCAAATAAAATAAATTTCAAAACGAATTTAAGTTTTGTTACAAAATGTCTCTGGAAAGTGCAACAGCAGCATAGGAAGAAGTGCACATCTTCCACGCGTTTAAAGCAAAAAGTATGTTTTCGAGCAGTTTCTTTTCTCCCATCTGTCTGATATCACTACTTGCAGACAGCGACGCACCAGGGAAGAAAAGATTCCCGAACTCCTCTGCCAGTCCTGACCAGTATTGTCGCAGTCCAGACCCAACCGCATACCAATAAAAATTTTCCGACACCAACGCCGATCAAGTTTTTTGAAACCGAATCTTAGGCTGTCCGATTTCCTTCAAGGTGCTTCCGATTGGACTCCGTACCACACTTATTTACATGTGCCGCAGCACCTGGCAGGGACTGAGATTGCGAGAAAACTTTGTGGGGCCAGACTTTGTATGATATGCATGTTATTGTGCATATCTCACACAAATATTTTGTTATTGTTTGCGTTTCCATGACATCACCATATTTACAAAATTGGCAAAATGGGAGGCAGATTATGGAAATGATATATGTTGGGGACCACGGCCCAAATGTGCCCAGTGTTATGGCAATTGTATAGTACTGTGCTAGTACTTGGCAATGGTTACTTGGTATTTGTTATTTCTTTACTAAGTACACAAAACTTTAGTATTAGTACTTGAAGAGCTCTTCGTCAAACTACAGTAGATAAAACAAACACACAACACTTCAATTAGTCTTTCGAAAACAAACAATACATTAAAATTAGAATTTATAATATGAACATGTATCTCTGAGATCCCATTAACTGGAATGGCTGCGCCTTACAATGACCCAAAAGTACACCTAAATCATACCGTTGTTTGTCATGTACATCGGGTTGATAATGTCTGTTTTTCTTATTTATTCCCGGCTTCATGCTGTTTTTTTTCAACAGTAATGTAACCACGGAACTTGTACAACTGCATAACTTTTTATCACAAACTATTGGGGGGACAAAATATATTGTGTGTCTCTCCTTGCCCAAAAGTTGGGGGAGCATGCCCTCTGAAATTCGGTCCCTGGCACCTGGAGTGATTTTTCGCAGGCTCGGTGATCTTCATCAAAAATAGTAGCGTCCAATCAGAGACGAGTACGTTTGCGAAGTGATCGGCAACTGACGTCAGAACGTTTGTTCCAGGCTCACCGTGGTTGTACAACTTCTGTTTCAGGGTCACAGTGGTTATATTACTTTTGTTTCAGGGTCACAGTGGTTATATTACTTTTGTTTCAGGGTCACAGTGGTTATATTACTTTTGTTTCAGGGTCACAGTGGTTGTATAACGTTTGTTACAGGGTCACTGTGGTTGTACATTGCTCCATTCGGCATGCGCCGCTTGCTCGGCTACATCGCCAAGCACTACGGCAATCCCAAGATCATCATCACCGAGAACGGATGCTCAACGAAGCACATGCCGAACGACGGAAGTGACGTCGTGCAACTGGACGACAAACAGAGATGCGATTACGTCAAGGCTTACATCAACGAAGCTCTCAAAGGTATCGCGTTCTGATAGCAAGGGCAGATGCCACCACCATTGTTAGTGGTTTGTTGAATACAGATGGCCCAGAATTTTCCAGAAGTGACAAGGAAAAAAATCATAATCAAGGAAAAAAGATAGTGATCGTTTATCCGAAAACTGCAGAAAAGCAATTCGGTTTTAGATGTTCTGGGGCCAAGGTTCGTTGGGACGCTTCTGACCAGAGGTCGCTGAACCGTTCAGTGCTGGCCAGTGTGACGTGCGCCAGTGACGTCATCAAATCATGCGTGAAACGAGTTTTAGAAACTTACTTGTGATCAAAGCGCAAGGAAAGTTTTGTTTCTTCATTTTAAGTGACGAGTTGCTGAGTCAGTTTTTAAAAATACGCCGTTTTACGAGTTGGATTGACCAAGCCAGCAGACAGCGCACTAAATACCTTTATTGGCTAACTTTGATTTCGAGCAATTGCGCGTCGACTAAAACATTACGTTTTGATTGACATCTCGAGTTGATCGGCTCGAATCGCCAGACGGTGATGCTGGTGTCGACTTAACCAAAGGTTGTCGCGCGTAACGACTCCTTTTCATGTGCGGGTAAATTTTCGTTAAAAACGCAGTGGCTCCGACAGTCCGCAAGAGTTTGCTTGAAGCTGAAATACCAGTCGTCCTCTCGTTTGCAGTAAGTGAACACGATGACGACTGGTATTTTGCAGAAAGCACAAGTTCTAGTTCAGTGGTTTTCAACCTTATTTTTACTGCGGCCCATTACAGCAACCTACTGTAACCCAATGACCCCCGGCAAAAACACGAATAAAGCAAATCTAATACAGCTGTAGACATAAAATATCTACTCGCGACCCCTCCAAAGATGGTTCGCGACCCACTATACCTGTGGTGCTTAATCAGGGGCTAAATTTTTCTCTTCTTTTCTTTAAATATCCCCTGGGGGTAAATTTACTGAACCATAAATTGCAGCCAACGTAAATTTTGATAAATCATTCTAAACTGTAAGAGTTTGTTAATTTCATATTTTGAAGAAATGAGCACCACTGAGTGCATTGGAAGTAAATCTGGTGATTTTGTTTGATAAAAGGGGGCAAGATATGTAAAAAAGGTTACGAACCACTGCCCTAGACGGTATGCTATGCTCACGCAGCTGCGCTAAAGCAAGATACGGTCTTCGCTTCCCACCACTAACGAAACTTTGAGATCAAAGCAAACTCGCGCACCTCGAAGATATTTATCACCGTCGCAACCCGACACATCAGAGCCGCACATTAGATTCTATTTTTTTGATCTTGCTTCCATTGATTGCGATATTAGAATAGAACTGCCGCAAACGGCAAACATACGTGAGGCTGTCGTTGCATTGCCAGCCGTACTGCTGGATGNCGTCGATCTTCGAGGCTACTTTCTCTGGTCGCTGATGGACAACTTCGAATGGAAAACCGGTTACACCGAAAGGTTCGGTCTCCACCACGTCGATTTCAACGACCCTGACCGAAAGCGAACCCCTCGGAAGTCGGTCGCCGTCTACCGGCAAATCATCGAACAGAACGGGTTCAAAAACTAGGTCCCCGCGCTTTTCGCGTGACGTGTCCTTTCGCGAGCTTCCTGAGAGCACCTCAGCAGTTTACGAACGCTGGCATGTCCGCTCAAATAATTTTTCACCCGGGTGTGTCTGATTTTTCAGTGTCGGTGCAGTATACTACTCACCATGCGTTTCTCATCGTCATTCGATTTTTTAACGCGAATTAATGTGCAACTTGTGCTTTTTGTCGATTTCGCTTTAATTGCCGCCTCAGCGCATTCACACGCCAATGACTTATGCATTTGCCCGGTGGCTTCCTGTCGCTTGCGCGCTTTTCTAAAGCAGCTGCTGTAACGATGTTGCTTTTAACCCGCCCACAATAAGTCGCCGGATCATGGCGGTTTTTTTTTCAGCTCCGCATTTTTTGCGTCTCGTGCGTTGCCATGACAACCGCTTAGTTGAGAGAGTGCGAGGCGCTGGATTTTGCCCGTTCACATGGTCGCTGGAATCGTTGCGAAGTCAGCTTTATTTTCAGTAAACACAGCTAGGAGTCCCTCGTGTGAGCTTAACGTTACCAGTGACTGTCAACATGCCCAGTTCAATCCGCAAANCACTTCATTCTCAGTCTTACCTTGCCTTGTTCGTTTGAAGCCTTGCGTCTATCCGCTGATTAGGACTGTACTTCTTTGTCTTAAAACCTGCGCGCAAATTGCAAGTACATTGTGGCGAAAGTTTCGTAATTGTTCAGAAGACTATTTTTTCTCTTATTATAAAAGTCTGTCACATACCGACGGCAGCATAGCAACGTACCTCCGAATCGTTTTGCGAAGCAAACCCACTGTGTCAAGGGCAGAAGCAAAAATGTACATGGGTTGCTTCGGGTGGAACCACCAGTCCCTTTGATGCGTACTCAGTAGGTTCTCGAAAAGCTAACAGAGCCGATTCGTTTGCTCCTTTTGCGTTATTGACAAACATCGGCTTATTTGCGTCATGCATGCGTCATACATGGCGGTCCCTCCCTCCTCCACAAACAGCAGCAACGACCTTGAAAAATTTCTCATGCGTAGAAAAAAACGGTGACGTCATGCGTTTCCAGCTCGTGGCACGTCCTCAGTGCTTTGGTGAACTGTGATTGATTGCTGGTGTCGGGATCGAACGAGATATGGTTTTGGTTGACGGTCATTCGCTGACTTTAATTTCAGCGCTTCAGGCAACGTCCTTGCTTCCTCGGGCGGACTAAAAATGACGTTTGTGCTATTTTTCTTGCTTGAGGCTTTTCATGCATAGGCGTAGCCAGGAGGGGACCTAGGGGGCCATGGCCCCCCAAAAGTTTTTAGAACATACAGTCATTTTGTGCTTTGAAAGGCGGTATCCCAAACAAAATAGGTGCTATTCGCCTGAAATCAAACATTTTGGCCCCCCCAAAATTTTTAGGCTGGCTATGCTATTGTTTCCATGTCTTGAAAAGCGGTTCCCTGCTTTTTATGCCGCAGCACAAGCCCTTGTGCGTCACAATGCGGTGACGAAATGGTGGTTTCTGGTCTGCGTCAGTGCCTGGTGGGTGTTGTGCGCAGGACGGAGGTTAAACCGAAACGCTAGTATCGAGCGCAACTAACACTGAAACGATGAGATCGAAATTTTTCGGCGGTTCGGGCAGAAATAATGAAATAATTCGACCGGCGGAGCGTTCGTAGAGTTTTGTCGCCAAATGCGAACGCGTCATTTCTGTTTTTATAACTCGCGCATTCTTACTGTAGTTGAGGCGCAGCTCCATCGGGGTTGTTTCTCCATAGCTATGGAATGAAACAGTTGTAGGCAATAATTCGTGCACTTTTTGTGAAAGAAGAAGCTTCTGTTCGTGCTTCGTTGTGTGCATTTTTGTCTGAAGAGATTAATTTAATCGTGCGCTGCGTTCGGAATGGTGTTTTGTTGTTGCACAATTTGTTGTCATGCCTTCATTTCCATATGAGCGATCACGTGTCTGCGTCTTTGAAAAGGTGATGAGTCCGATTACTTGCTAATGGTTTTAAAGTCGCTAATAAATACTATACCGGTTCGATTTATCAGTTCGTTAATACGCTCAACAAGGTTAAAGTGTTCCTTCGGTTTGACTTCTTCTTTTGAGCGAGTTCTTCTTTTATCCACTGCTTGGCCGCGCTAGATTTCGGGGCAGGTGTTGAGCAGCTTTTGGTTGTTTCATCCTCCAGAACCGTCAGGCCGTGTTGCAGTCCGTGTGGAGGTCGACGGATTGAACATTGGAGGACAACATGGTCGACGGTTTGTTCCTCTGCGCCACACCCGCAGACGGCACAGGAGGCCAGACTCCATTTGTGTAAGCAGGAGCGGAAACATCCGACACCGGTGCGGAGGCGGTTGAGCCGGACCCAGGCTCTTCTTGGGAGGGTCATTCCGGGAGGGTGTACCGGTGTCTGGAATGAAAATGGGATTGTCTTGTTGGATTGTCCGCCCAGTGCGCCGCACGTATGTTGTTGTCAGAAAAACTGATGAGTTGTGCGGCTGGTACAAATGGGTGTCTCGATTTGAGGCGCCGTGCATCTGCAATCGATGGACGGGTGAGCGCTGAGTGGAGCAGGTGTCCAGGCTCCATGGCAGGGCATCCTATGGATAGCGTGGCTCCATTGTGACGAAGCTCAACAGGTTGGATGCTTGCGAGGATTGGAAGGTTGTCCGCTGGTGTAGCACGCAGGCATCCAGTCACAAGGCGTCGTTGATTGCGGGGTCGATAAGGCGGGTTTGAGCACTGCGACACCAGACAGGAGCTCAGTACTCTGCAGTTGAATGCACCAGGGCTGGGGGGGCTATTCGCAACGTTGTTGCTCCAACACCCCAGCCGGAGCCAGCAAACCACCTCAGGAGTGGGACGCGTGATGTTAGCTTCTTGCGAAGTGACTCAAGATGTCGGCGATACGTGAGCAACCTGTCCAACGCTACCCGAGGTATTTGGGTTCAGAGCAGAAGGGCAGGGTTTCGTTGTTGATGTTGACTTTTAGCTCACGCTTAGCTTCCTCGTTGTTGAGATGGAAGACTGACGACACCGTTTTTGTAGTGCTGAGCTTTAGTTTCCAAGTCTGGGGGTACTCACCTAGCGTTGCCATGTCCTTGGTCAGCGCCCCTTCAACTACGTGCCAATCTCCATCAGCATGCATGATTGCTAGGTCGTCAGCATTTGCATACTTTCCGGAGATGGTGATTGGCAGAGCAGAGATGTAGATGTTGAAGAGAAGGAGCGCCAGGTCAGATCCCTGTGGGACACCGTTCTTGAGGCGTCGGAACCTGCTCCTTTGGCCATTTCCGGTGGTAAGGGTAAAGATGCGATTGCCAACCATCTCCATGATCATGTGGACCATGTGTCTATCAAGCAGCAATCGCAGCAGCTTGCAGGTGAGGCTGCTGTGAGGTCGACAAACAGCTCCGGCCTTCTTTTCAGCTGAAAAGCTATCATCCATGTCTTGTGTCAACAGGGTGACGTGGTCTACGGCCGACCTCCCGTGTCGAAAGCCTGCTTGCATCTGTTGCAGCAGTGGGTCGATGATTGGTTCGACACTAGCGTAGATGAGTCTCTCGAGGAATTTAAAGGGGACACACAGCAGAGATATGGGAAGATTAGCTCTTTGGGTCTTCCAATGGCTTTTCTGGCTTAGGGATCGCAACTACTAGTGTTCTTCTCCAGATCTTTGTAATTTTTAGTTGGCGCATGTAGCAAGTGAGGAAGTCGCAAAACCAAGATTTGAGAGCAGACCCGGTGTGGAGGAGGATGGAATCCAATCCCGGAGACTTTCCTGTCTGAGGGCGGCAGCAAACTCCTCCGGCCTAAAGGGTTCGGAGATACTGTGACCCTCAGGCGTTGGAATCTTCCACATGTCGGACAGCTGCTTGTTGACGAGCCTGGTGGACTCGTGGTCGCCGGTCCCGTGTGCCCCGTTCTTCACGAGTTGCGAGGCAATGAAATTGGCCGAGATGGGGCAAAGGCGAGAAGATCGATGGAGTTGAAAACTTCCAACGCTCCTGCTTCTTCTGTTGTAACCGAGATAATAGGGACGAAGCAGCTCTGTCAGTCCCCACTGTGGCTTGGATGAAGGAGCGATAGAGGGTCTCGCACTTTTTGTCCCAGCATGGCGTATAGTTCTTCCGACGGCCGCGTGGGATACATTGTTTAGCCGCAGATAGCAGGCTCTCGCAAAAATCCTGATATGCCCTCTCAATAGTAGGTGTGTCCGGAGGTGGCAATCTCTCGACGGATTCACCTGTGAGAAGGCAAAAGCGCTTCCACTCGGCAGGCCCGTCGCCAGGATTTAGCAGCAGGGGGGGCCAAAAACCAGAAGGGGGGG
>JGI24021J15306_10010869_pt1 | contig 11318 bp, 7 predicted proteins | sample Ectturendosymbi1_FD_15306 | JGI IMG/M metagenome (IMG submission 15306)
GGGACACATTTTTAAATACAATATTGGATTTATGCAGCAACTGGGGGGCCAAACATGAAATGGGGGCACATATTTTAAATGGAGGGCCGGACAGCACTGCCCCCCACGACCCTGATATATTTCACTTACTTGCATGCAAGGGCGGATCCAGCCAATAAGTTTAGGTGGGGCGATTTCAGTAACATTTGGTAGTCAAGTATCATTACGGGTTCACTACAGTAAGAGAGGTGAAGTGTACTTCACAACACTGCTGTGACAAAACAATGGACAGCAAAATGGCCTTATATGGCCAATGCTGTTTTCCAAGTTGTGTAAAATCATGATGAATAAAGTCACTTTCGTAGGCTTCAGGGGGGATCGCCTTAATCCCTCACCCTGGATCCGCACCTGCTTACTTGTGCAGCATTTTTTCATTGTGAACCTGCATTGAAGGTGTGCGATGTGTCACACAGATGCATGAATAAATTTGAACTTGAACTGCAGCAGTAAACTTCCAATTATACTGCTGTCGACTGATGAGCAGCAACTGCGAGGCTTGGATATTGATGCATCTGCATACTACGAAAATAGCTTGATGGATGCAAGTACACACAGCATTGAGGTTCACTGACATATTACAAACGGAAACCCGAAAACAGCATCAGCAAGATTACTTACTTCAGACGCGCAGTAGCAGGCCAAGCGCTTTCATGTCTATAATAAGTATATTCAATAATCTAATCATTCGGGTCCAAGCGGTCATGCAAACAGGGCAAGCAAATCCGCAAACCACAAGTGAGACAGAATGAAAGCCATGACTGTTCAACCCCTGGTTAACCTGTAAAGCTACACCATGAAAACGATATGTAAAATTATAATGAGCAAGGCTGCAGCCGGAGAACCAGTGTGAGAACAAAGCGATTGAGGAATGACATACTCCCATGGGTGTTCACTGCGCTTTGTGAGTAGCAGACACTTGTACTCAGCATACAAAGACGGCGTCCCTTGTGAGTCGTCCGATTAATCTTTCGGGTGACTGAGAAGTTGATCGTACCCGATTGTTTGTGTAGCTGTTACTTACAAACACAGAGGGAGCATACAAGATATTTCGTTCTGGCCAGTATTATCTGGTGTTCTACTTTGCGCCAATTTTGGCTACTTTGATTGTTTTGACAGAAAAATATTTCATTTGGCGGATGGTGGACATTTATTTATTTTCAAAAACTTGGAGAAAACAAATGGCCGTTTGGAGCTTAAGATTTACACCGGTGTTTGGTTGTAAACAAACTGTAAAGATGTACTTACTACTCTACAGCAGGATGCGTTTATTGCTATGTACAAAAAGTCTTTGGTACTGTTATAGGCTCGAACGGGTTCATCCAGCGGAAACGTGGTGTTTAGTGAGGTTTCGATGATCGGTGGATCACCTGACAGGGTGACGTCAACGTGTACTGGAGTGCATAAATTTAGCCAATGAGACTGTATAGTTTGGGAATGTACAAGTTGTTTAAGTGCTGATAGGATTCTTTCAGGGAAGTATGATTAATTAGTTTTATCAGTTTTACAGCTTTACTTTGAAAATTTATGAGAGGATAGTGGTAACATCAGAAGTGTGCCGCCAGCTGAGGATAAACATAGGGATGGATTTATGAATTGTAAATTACATTTAGCGCAGATTGTGTTGTGCAATATTTAAAATTGGATAAAATTTTACAAGTTCTTGGAAGTGGAGTTTCTATTTGCATGAGGTTTCTGGTTAAGTATCTTTTTGTGAAGAACACCCAGCTATTTCCGGTCATCTTTTTGAGAAATGGTGTGATTGTTGATAGAAACTTTAAAAGATGTAGGATCATGTTTTAAAAATTTGATAACATGATATTATTACTATTGTTATTGCAACAGGCCCGTAGCCAGATTTTGAGGTTTGTAAGGGCAGAATACATGTTTAGCGAGGCATGATTTTTGTTTTTATTATATGTTTAAAACAAATTTTTCTGGGAACAACAAAATATAGCGGGGAACAAAAAATTTGAGTTTTCTTGTCCAAATTCACAGACCCCAAATTTCCCCCACTGTGGCTACGGGCTTGAATTACAAACAGTTGAATAGTTTTGCATTTACACAGAGTTTTGCAAACGGCAAAGGCTATGAATACATGTAGAAATATTTAGCTTACCCATACATACACGTATCTGTTGTAATTAGCTTTGTTAACAGTTCTGCAACAATCGTGTAGTTCCTAACTGTGCTCGTGAGTGCTTTTTGCATTGTGCAATGCTCTACTTATCTACTGTGTAAGCAGGCCCGTTTCCAAGGGCGCAAAGAGGGCGAAGGCCCCCTACAAAATTTTTCGCCCCCTCTGGAAAAATGTGTTGAGCATAGTTGAAAACTATTGGAGATAATTAAAAAATTTGGGCCCCTCTCAGAAAACTCTTCTCACCACCCCTGTTGTCCCAAGCTGGTTACGGGCCTGTGTGTAAGTGCATACTTGTTAGAAACAAGAAACTGACAAACAGCAGCCTATTAGCACTATGCGGTGCACTTCTATGCTTTTTTGTGTTTCAGATAGGCTACTGTTGGGTATAGCTTTTCATTAAATTTTACTTTTTCATGTGAATTTGGCTATACAGCATTCTGAACACTGGTCCTGGTGATAATCTCTGCAATGTTTAACTGTAAACAAGTTTGACTGAAGGTTTCACGGTAAGAAATTTGTACTAGCATCACGGCATCTTCCCAGCAAAGGTTGCGTGAATAATCAACTCAAAAGTATCCGTTGGAATGGTTTGTCCACTGTTCTACATTTTTACAGTCTTTACAGTCTTTTTGTGAATCGAGGTGATTGTTTGGCACATTGATTGTGAACGTGTTACTGCACTAATCGTACGGGCGGGGTATTTGAAAACATAAACCTTAAGCTCGACGGGCGTTTGAACGCACCGAGCTTTTTGAAGGCAGTACTAAGGAAGCGCTGGGTAAGAAGACGTTATTGCAGGAATGCTACAGTTTTATAACGAACCACTATTTGCAATTTTCCGTAGCACTCTATATTATGCAACAGTTCTGCACAATCAGGCAAAAGGATGAAAACAAAATAAACAATTTCGTGAAAGGATAAAAAGATGCAATAAAAGGAAAAAATGTAGAAAAGGCACGAAATGAAAGCATACAGTAGAAGAACAAAGTGTGAAAAAATGCAATAGAAGTATCAACTTTTTTATGATCTGTCCTGTGCAACAAACGTTCTGAAAAGTCAATTTTGTTTTTTGAGCACACACCGGTTAAGTAAATGTTGCATGACTTATAACTAGGGCAAGTTTTTGTTGCAATAAAAAATTGAGAAAGTTGCCATAATTTTCAACGGAAGTTGCATTTATGTGCACAATTGACTGCGAAAGACTTGACCCAACCAATTTTCGTTTGCGCGGACTTGGGCAAAAAGCCAAGATTTTCCGCAATTCCCTTCCACCTGTAATTGAGTTCGGGCACTGTCGTACTTGGCTGGGGTTGTAAAACTTCTAGCTTGCAAACCAACTGTTTCGTCATAGATAACATTGAGACGCAACTAATCCATCATATAGCTCTTTTTCATGCAATCAAACACGATAGAACCAAACTGAAATAGTTTTGTAGTATCTTTTTTAATTACAATTCTACTGTACATTTTGCGCAAGCCAATACTTGATAAAAATTGCAGTAAAAAATTGCACGTAAAAATCGAAAAAGTTGCAAAAAGTTGCAATATAAAATTCCTGGAAACAGCTCAAAACATTGAACTACATATAATTTGAGTATTTAGGAAGCCGTTGGAAGCTGTAAAAAAACTACAAAAGTTGCAAAAACTTGCCCTATTTATAACCTTTCGTTGTCATGAAGGTACTGTCACCCTCTGAAGGGCACATCTTGTGGTTAAAGTTGGATGGAGATCATACTTCTTCAAAACTGAGTGTGTTCATGAAAAATGGTGAAAAATGGTAGTTTTGTTTTTGAGTAAAAAAGATCTCGTAGAGGTGCTAGGTGTGACTCATTTGTGGTTTCGATATTACGATCTTTTTTGTGCAATACAGTAGTTGCAGCTTATATTTTGGACTGTTTAAAATACGCACTGCTGCCCCAGTGTCAAAAACTTACTGCCTCAGAAGTTGAATGTGAAACCGAACACATCAAACTCTACCTACATTATGATTTCCCAGCATATTGGATTGAGGCAAATATCAATTTTGTGTAATTTAGCAGGTCATAAAAAAACAAATAAAAATTGTTTCTTTTTCTTAAAACTCATGCAGTGTTACATCTCAAAAAACAAACCGTTTTCGTTTTCTCAAAATGCAATGCGCCAGGCTGGTAAGATCTATCGCGATAACTTGGTAGACCCACTGACGCCATTTCAGGTCATTGACTTCAGTGAGGTATAGCATGGTCGGTCGAAAAGGCAATGAAGGCTGTTGCATTAAAACTCATTTCCTATTACTGCTAAATCCTCTGCGTTAACTTTGTTTTACGGGCTTGATGTTGCATTTTGAATGAAATGATTTTACACGGACAAAGGTTCCATTACTTTACTGTTGCAAAATCTGTGAAAGTTTAAAAAGGAATGTCAAAACGTCCTTTCGGTGCCGAAGGCTCGTTTCGTAACTATATGAGATGCAAACGGGTCTGGAAACTATCAAAAAGCAAAAGTTGAACCTTAGAAAAATACATGAACAAACATAGAACTTTGTGAAATTCTATTCAGTACCACCTTTATATTTGGTTTCATTCATCATGTTGTCCCCGCATTTCAGTTTTGCGTGGTCTGAACCCAAATATGCAGGAAAAAGGTGGGAAATGTGGCACGCAGTTTCTTGCAGCCAGTAGCGACGGACAGCACTAAGCACACACTGACCGCCGCAGATTTTGCTTTGGGTAAGAAAGCAACCTTTGTAAGAAGGCATGCGATGCTCAAGGCGGTTTAGAATTTCGCTGCCCGCCAGACTCTTCACAAATATTTGCGTATCGTCGTTTAATCCCTGCCGAGTTGTCCGTTTCGCACAATAACACGCAAACACCGGCGAGGTGCGAAATGGTCTCCACCTTATCTGTCCTTGTGTTGTCGCGGCTCTAATATTTTACCGCGTTGCACAAAAATCATTTGTTTTCAGCTTTGGGGGTCGAACATAGCGTGGGAGAAAAGACCTGACCTCATTCCATTCAAGCGTGTGCGATTTCTTAATCGGGTTTTAATCTGTCCTTGCGGAGAGGACTGCGGTCCTGTCTCGCCTTTTTCCCTGATCACCACGAACAGCAGTTCCACCTTAGCGAACAGCTGAGTCGCTCTTTCGTCGCCGTACTCGCAGGACGTTCTGCAACTAGCGATGTAGCGGTGATTAAAGGTTAACTTTCAGACGTTTGATAAATTTGTCATAAAAGACGTGCAGTCAGTAAGGAGAAATTTTGGAGTGCGCTGTTCGAAATTGTGACACGTCACGTCCACTACTGCAGAAATCTTTGGGTCGTTCCTGCATAAAAAAACAAAATCATGCCGATACAGAAAAGACACGCCGGTGATAGTCTAAGGTTTTTCTTGTGGCTTGTTGAAAGGATAGCACAATCGTCTCCCCCTTCCAAAGTTGCTGAGCTGCAGAGAGCTTACCAGAAGCTAAGAATAACGCAAGACGAGAGTATGCGGAAGTTCAATCGGTGCAAATTGTCTGTGCTGTGCATGGTTAAGTGCCTTGTAGAATGTGTTCGAGCAAAATTTTTGAAGAATACTTTATGAAATGTTTACTCGACTACCCTTACCATACATGGTAAACGCAAAGTGGGAGAGTAAGTTAGAAAAAAAATAGCAAACAACTTAATTCAAGACAGCCATAAGCATGTCAGATTTCAAGGCGCTGCGGGCGGTTTAATTTTTTCTGCAGGAAAGATTGCCAAGGTGCTCTGAAAATTAACTGCAGAGGATAGCGAACTTAATGATGATCTGTGGTGTTCAGGTATGGCGAGACTTGTTGTGGCGCTCTCATCCTATATAACAAAGCAACTGAACAGACACACACTTTAGGATAAATAGACAAACAGTTTTAGTCACTGAAGTTTTCATCAAGCTTTTTCTAGAACTTTCGACTATTTGCAATTGCTATTCTTTCTATGCAGTGCATGCTCTAATAGTATGAATAACACAACAAGAGTACAGAAAAGAGAAAAGGATAACAAATGACAAAACAACAACTGTAGGTACACAGGAAAATACAGAAATGGGACGGATTACGCAAAACATCAGATGCAAACCAAAAACTGGTAAAGGAAGCAGTGCACCCCTAAGTCAAAAATAGTAAATGAAAGGAGACCATTGCAAACATGCTGGTCTAGTTATGAAGCATAAGGTACAGATCATGAAAATGTTGTAAAAACGCTATATGTTTCATATTCATTCATCCATTCACACAATATGAAGCCATCTTTTCGTGATGGCTTATCGTAATAAGTGTGTGTAACTGACGTGCTCAACAACCATTGGCGGAATGAAGTTCGGTAAAAGTTTGAGTTAACAGCTATGCTGTGATGACCGCTAGTTGCCAATGGTTGTTTCGTGATGATGGCTATCAGTCTACTTAAGTCAACGCAACAGGATTAGTTCCGCAAGAGCAAAGAGATGCTGTTATCTCTGCAATTTTCCAGCAAAGACTGCGTCGTCGAACGCCTGTTTTCTGTCTTGATTTCGTGAGATCGTGGTGCGAGGCGAAGTGCGATAGGAACGTTCGGGGGCTGTAGAGAGGTTAGTGAATAAACTTAGTGAATAAGACGGATCAACTATGCAAAGCGACTTTTGAAGTCGTGTGCGGGCTTTCTATTTGCCGGCCACACCACTTTCGGTCGTGAACAAGAGGCTAGTGTTGAAGCTAGAAAACGTACCAACCGCGCAATGTGGTGATTGAAAACGGACGTTTTTATACTCAGTTGACGTGAGCTTCGTAGGGCGATGCCCCAAACCAAAAACCACGCGTACTTCTGTATTGCTTCTGTCTCAACAGGCGCTAAATATGAACTTCAGTAGGATTTCGTACGCAAACGACAGCAGAACTAGTTTTATACAATACAAATATGCGTTTTCAAACGAATTCCTGTTCCCTGTAATGCCCTGTAATGATGCAGCGTAGGCATGTTCAGATTGAAGGCATCAACAGGTGAGTTGACTTTTCGTGGCGTCTAAAACAGCCAAAAGACCTGTAATTGACTACGCAGAAAAGTTTTGAACAGCTTTTTATGAATCAGAGTACCAGCTGTCAACACGGCTGAGCTCAAGTGGTAGTGCGTTACTGCTTTTACCTGCGCAGGTGTGAGTGATCGATGAATCGCTTCGCGCTCCGGTCTCAGTTTGGCGAGATGAACTTAGTCATTGACGTTACTGATGTTTGCCCAGGGCCTCGAACTCCTTGTACGTGTGTTAAGTTCCACACCGATTCCACAAAGCGCAATACCCTTTTACAGCGGATAGCTATCGGAACCTCACAAATTTAACCCGCAGGCTTTTTGTTGATTTTGAAGCAACTTTTGAGTTGTAGGCTAGATTTCTTTCGTTGAAGAAATTTTCAAAACTATGCTTTGAAAACGAAACGTTTCCGAGTTTGCAGTGGTTACTGGCACTGAATTTAGCACGAGCCAATAAATACTCCTCGCTGTAGTTTCTGTTTATTCGTTTCATTAAAAAAACAACCAAAATTAAGCGTTTTCGAATTCGAAGCTTTTTTGCCACAATGTTATACTTCAAATCCGGTATATCCCAAGTTTAACGCTACGTTTGCTATTAAAAACCACCCGAAATATATTCACGCTACAGCAGTGACAAATCAAGCCTAAAACACTTAAAATAGGTTTAGTGCATGAATTACGGCGTGTACATTTTTGATGCAAGGTAAACGGAAAAGCTTCGAAACCATATTCATAATTACAACTTTAAATAGTTGAACTGAGCGGTTTGCTTTGAACTGATGATGCATTGCTTGTGATTACAAGTAGGGACGTAGCCAAGAAGGCAATGGGGGTCAATTTCCCCTCCCAAGTCCAAAAGTTGCATCAAAAATTTTCAGTTTAACAAAGCCTGCATAAGCCAAAGAAAGACTTCAGTTTATATTAAGCAAATTGCGAAAGGAGTCTATTCTACTTCAGGTTTTAGTCTAAGCCGATCGCAGCAGTATGGGTTACCAACTGCCCTTGGTCATTCAAATGTTGTGTATATATATTAGTTTTTTACTTATGTGGGTGGCTCAAACACGTGATCAATATCACAGGGGTTATTCAAAGAACACAAGGACACAAAATGCTTAGACACAACATATTGAAAGGAAGCTGTTAGCTGCTACACGCAAAGTCTAGGTGTTAAGTAATTAATTTTTAAGCTATGTGTGGAAGTTGATGATTTATCAAATACAAACTTCTGTCAGTAAAAACGCAAAAACAAGGCATAATGGCTTTCGCAGCTGCTGCTGGCGCCCCATCCTGCTGCATCTCACCCATTCACCCAATGCTGATGGATGTAAACATCATTTTATGACCGTCGCACCAAAATTTTCTGACAACTCTGGGGTGCTGGAAATAAAACTTATCCTTGCCAACAACAAGGTTTTCCGTAGCCAGTAGCCTAATATGAAACTCGTAGATTTTTGATTTTTGCAGTTCCAAAACTCAGTGCGTGAATATGACGGTGACATGCACATCATATATGCATTGAGGCTCAAACGTTGGCTAAGAAGCAGGCAGTTCAATTTCAGACTTGTTTTTGATACGCCTTGGTCACTGTTAACAACAATAGCATTCATTCTCGACATTCAATTGTGATAATTAAACACGTATTGTGACGATTCAATAACAAATATGTGGAGTCTTAACGTTTTCAGCAATGATTTCCCATTAACTTGCCAGCGAGTTAAATATCATTCTTGTCAAGAACTCCTGTGTCCGACCTGTGAATAGTCTGAAGGTGCTTCAGTTCCCATCAAAAACAAAAAAAAACTTTGAAAGCTGTTAAAACTTGTCGACTCAGTGAAAGACAGACTTTTTATTTGCCAGCTTAAATCTGAATAATTTTTCAAAAAAACGCCAGACAAACGCACGTTTTATGAATGATGCCTTAAAAACATTGAGCGTTAAATGTTCAAAATGTTGAGATTCAATTGCAGTTTGCGCCCCCCTTATTGAAATTTCTGGTTACGCGTCTGGTTATGAATACATTAACTTCCCGCTTCATAGCAAGTAATGCAACTGTCCTAATTCCAGCCTGCTTCACATTTTTGTAATCAGCTCAATGACTGCTGTAGATGAGTAGTTGTGAGACACGACAGTACAGTTACACTGGAGAGTAATTCCGATCCAGACAAAATTTTTTGTTAAACCGTTATTTTCATGAAACACAAAATACCAGTGAGAAAACTTTTCGAAACCAAAATTGACTTGACAGCGTAGAACTATAACACACTCAAAGGTCTGCAGTTTCTGTGAAACAAAAATCTTTTTTAGGTTGTTGCTTTGTTCTGTCCCATGAACATTTGTAAAAAACTTGACTTTCGCTGAGACGAAAAGTCAGCCTGTTGAAAAGGCTGTGGGTAGAGTAGTGCTTTTCAACCTGGGGTCAGCGAGCAGATATTTCAAGTCCACAGCTGTGTTACATTTGCTTTATATGAGCTTTAGCTGGGGGTCGTTGGATTATAGCGGGTTGCTATAATGGGTCGCGGTACCAAAAGGTTGAAAACCACGAAAAACCACTGGGATAGAGAATGGAGAAATTGCTCGAGACATGGTCGCGTGCAAATCCTTCTCCACAGCCTGTTCTACAGGTGTGAGAGAGAAGCTCTGTACAGATAAAGGTTTGTCACTCCAAAGCAAATGCATTTTTGCAATAACTCAAGAAACTACTGTTCACCGAAAAAATAAACTTTTTTGTTCACTAGTACAATTTCGATGTGATCAGTAACGTTTTGGAAAGCTACCAAGTGCAGGGCACAAAATATAATGCCATTGAACAAATTTTTCTTTGTTTTAAATTGACAACATTTTTTTGCAATCTGTTTGTCAAAGTTTAATATCACTATGTTGTTTTCTACCATAAAGCCACTCAGAAAGCAGTTTCTCAAGGAATAGTCTGGTGTTTGAAACCGAGTGGAACTAAGAAGTCCTGCATAGTCGTTTAAAAACCAGTAATCTCTGCTGGCGATGAAAACAGTTGTTTCTAGAAGCGTCTAGCTGGTAGAAGTTCTTTAAATTATTTGGTTGTTGCGTTGTTGTAGCTTATGGACTAATGTAATTTTGTGCAATGTAGAAAGCGTGTTGTGTTGCAAATCACAGTTCGTAATATCTGTTTTATTTGCCTGATTTGAAAACGAGTTGAGGATTAATCGTCAACTTTACGCTACGCAGATTTTGCAAGAATTGAATCATAGAAACTGCTGAATGACCTCGCAAGTAAAGATCTGTCCATCTTTTCCCAAACAAATGAGGGTTGTGCTTTCTGCTACAGAAGCAATTCTAGCTACAGTTAGAATGCCTTCAACTTTTCACCGTAATTACCTTGTCTAAAAGTTTTCTATAGCTGTAATCTAATCAAAACTTAATGATCTTAATTTTTATAAGTCACACCGGCATTTTCATAAAATTTTCGAAGCATTTTCATAAAATTTGCACAGATATGCCTTCATTCAGCAAAAGACATACTCGAAAGCAATGCATTGAATATCTCACACAATGACCGGAATCCTGAATGAGTGACTGGAATGCTGCAATTCAGCCTGGGTGAAGGCTTGGCAGGTCTTTCAATTACTGGAATTAAGCTGAGTGCAGATATTGCTGCAATCATGAACTTTGACACCATTAATTTACATCGATTTGGTCAATGAAAAACCTAGCAGCGTACAAAAAATCAACTTGCATGCACGGTGCTACAGCAAAGCAACACGCCTAAGCAGACTTTACAACAACCAGGTACAAAATTAGTGTTATCCTGGAAAATACCGGATAATCTCAAAAAGTCAAGCGATTCGTATAAGCGTGGTAGGCCTGTGCACTGAAGTTAATCTCCTTGTAAAGTTGAAACCACTGAAAAACAGTTTGTGTTGAAACGACTGTTTGCAAATGCAGCAACACAGCAGCCTTGCTCTGCAGCATTTGGAGCTTTCGTTGTGCCTACGTCAAATGTAAGGAAGTTGCAGTTTGAAACTGCTTTCTTTGCTGAGAGACCTAAGCTGCTGGAATCGTTGCACGAACTCACAGCACAAAAAAGTGAAAAATTTCATTTGCGTGAAAATGGAATTTGTTAAAAATTTCAAAAAATTTGAAATTGAAAAAAAATTGAAAAAAGTGAAAAAAAA
>JGI24021J15306_10010870_pt1 | contig 11318 bp, 11 predicted proteins | sample Ectturendosymbi1_FD_15306 | JGI IMG/M metagenome (IMG submission 15306)
CCCCTTAATCCGGCCCTGAGTAAGCCTATAGTTTTTGTTAAATTTTAGATTGCCAATCTGTCCTATGCAAACGTGAAGCCCTATTGAAGGTTTTATAGAGACGGTTGTGTTTCAGCCCTGAATGTAAAGAAATAGGGATGGGAAGACGAAATTTATTGCTGTCTTTCGGTTCGGCATTAAATTTTGGGAAAGAAACGAATAGCTTTATTCTATATTAAGCTCAATAATAATAACAGTAGTGAATGTTAGCTGAAACCTTTCAATGTAGGTTCAGCAATAAATAGGCTAGGTAGAAAATCCGAAAACAAGCCAAGAACTTTCTTTGTGTTTAGGCTGAGCAGTTACGACGAAGTGTAAGATAAAGGGAAAGGAAGATGCAGGACATGTACTTTAAGTAACAAAATATTCGTTGAACTTATTTGGCTTGATAAGTGAGATTTCACGTTGTAATATCTACAACTTTCAACATCCCGGTAGCAAGCGCTTGTTTCCATAGATGTATTTCCTGAAAGACGTTTATTTCGAAAATTTCACACAGTGAAAAACATTTTTTTAATATTGATTTCAAAAGTGTTTGTTGAACTGTTGTAAAATTTTCAAAACAACAGCGATGTTTCAGCCAACTTAGCCTGCAGTAGGTTTTTCATCAGTGCGAATGGCAACGGAAACAGGAAAGCAATGGATGTCACCGAAAGCCCGTGGTTGCATGACGTAATGATAACGACGGTGAAAAAGCAATGTAGATAATGCGGTGTGAAGTGAAAGAGGCAATAGTGATAAAAATAAACTGTAAACTGTACTGAAAATGAAGTAAAACTATGAAATCTATTATTCAACCAAGTATGGCCAAACGCTATTTTGTTTACTTGGAAAAAGATCTAAGCATTTTTAATTTATTACCTTGGGTATGGAATTGATGTGAAACAATTCAGTAAACCATTTTTTTTAATCATTACTGAACGCAACAACGAGATTGCTCACATATTGTGTGGTGTCCCAACTCCAATGCATATTTACCAATTGCACTTTGTCAGAATAAAACAAATAAATAGCTTGTGTGTTCTTTTTTGCGTGTCCTTTTCGTTTCGCCAAAGTTCTTTGATTGCAGACCCCACATGGCACGCAATATACCCACGTGTGGCGTGGTGATTCACCACATATAACGTTGAATTCGTAGCAGCAACAGTATAGTGTTTTCTACATTGAAAAAAAAAAGGATTCTGCATTGAAAAAAAGCCTAAAGGACCTTTGAGGAACACGTTCCTCTCTGTTGCAAAGACACAGGATTAAGATTCTCAATAATGCATGATATGAGAAAAGACCACAAACCTCAGAAAAATTTCTTTTCAGTGGCTGTAGCGTCACGATTACATTTGGCAAATAACGATAGCACCGTTTGTTTCAAAGCAGCATTCCCCACTTCTGAACTCAAAGCGCACAGGCCCACATATTTCTGAAAAATGATTCGGCTGATTACCCCTTACTCAAAATTTGTCACAAATCATTTGCAAGCCATCCATTCTTGATAATCGTGTGCCACTTTAAAGTCTTCTTACTTGAAAGCAATGCAAAACAAGAAGCCTACATGAAACATATGCTAACAAGTGAACTGTCCACACTTTCTAAAAATCAATGGGGGTCTATTGAAAATTTTGTTCCACAAAAAAACTTCCAAAACTTAATTTTTCGTCCAGGAATTTCGTAGTTTTGCATGACAGGCAATCCGCCAAATCCACATTTTCCGACCTGCTGCCTTGGAAACCAAAAGCTTGCACAACCATTTCACATACCAAAGCAATAATAATTTATTTTTCGGCAGCATCCAAAACTTTTATAATGTCACGTAAGTAACCACTTTCTTTTTCTGCAGCGTCCAAAATTCCTAAATTTTTTATATTACCGCACAGGCATATTCACAATACTTCATAAGATAAGTATGCTTGCTTTGAAAACCAAAGTCAGTTTCACTCAGAAGTGTGGCTTGCACTAATTTCATTCAACAAATAGTTTAAAAGACAAAATGCACCTTTCTCTCTTCACCAAAGCGCTTCTACTAACAACATGTCTGCACATTTTCACCTAGACTAGATCCTATACTCATTAGCAGGGGTGCAGCGGGGCGAGAATAACTTTTTTACGTTTTGCATTAAAGAGTTTGCAGCTGTTTCAACCTGACTATCTTGTTTGGATGCCTTGCCACAACTTTTTTGTTAACATTATACATCTATTTTGTTAGCACTATACATCCATTACCGTACAACCTTATCTTCGTGCTCAAACTCCATTGAGGAAAAGCTCTCAGCTTGCTTTCCTAACATTTAGTGCTGAACCAAAACGTGGGAAAACTCCTTTGCTTTCCCTTTTTCTCTGCATTTAGTGCTGAACCTGAACGTAGGGTAAGTCTTCGCCCCGCCTTCCTTATTCCGCTACATTTAGTGTTGAACCAAAACGTAGGGAAAGTCTTCGCCATGCTTTCCCTACTTCCCTACATTTAGTGTAGATCCGTAACGTAGGGAAAGTCTTCGCCCTGCCTTCCCTATTTCCCTACATTTAGTGCTGAACCTAAACGTAGGGAAAGTCTTCGCCTTGCTTTCCCTATTTCCCTACATTTAGTGCTGAACCTGAACGTAAGGAAAATCTTCGCCTTGCTTTCCCTATTTCCCTACATTTGGTGTTGAACCTGAACGTGAGGAAAGTCTTCGCCTTGCCTTCCCTATTTCCCTACATTTAGTGCTGAACCTGAACGCAAGGTAAGTCATCTCCCTGCCTTCCCTATTTCGCTACATTTAGTGTAGTCACTGAACGTAGGGAAGAAAATTTTGTGGGAAAACACTTCCCTATTTCCCTACGTCCCTTTTTCCCTACAGTTAGGGTTATTTCATACAGCGATAACTTTGAAGCTTCAACGAGCATGTGAAATAGAGATGTCACGAAATATGACGTCAGAACCTGCTTAAACTGGCAAAATAATACCAGGTGGAATATCCTAAAGCTGCCCTCACAAATGTCAATTTTAAAGGTTAGTCACAATCATTTGATCACTCACAAAACTTGCTTAATTTGGTATGTCAGGTGACAGGTGTAATATGCCAAAGCTGCCCTCACGTGACAATAAAGTAAATTTTAAAGAGTACTCACAATTATTTCATTCACTCACAAGTTTTTCAAAACTTATAACCAGTTCGCAACAGATTAAACCAGAATAACTTTTTTCTCATGCCTCAGAAGTTTTAACCGAAGTGAAACATCACAAAGTTTCATTCATAGCTCATGCTGTAGACGTAGTGAAGATAACTAAAAAAGGAGTGAAATAATACTGCACTCTGCACAATTGGACAACAACACATCCAGAATTGAAACCACACAATTGCCTATATGTATTTATTGCGAACTGCAGCCTTGTCAATCCAAACATCCATCTAACGTTCAACATGAAATTCATCTTGAGAGTGGAACAAATATTTAGTAAACAACGTGAAGAATTCAACATATGTTCGGTCATGGTCAATCAGAGATCATTTTTATGTTATGAAATACAGTAAAGGTATGCTTTGCCTCACAGGTAGTATGGGACAATGCGAAACGCATGCACAGTAAAAAATGTGAAACTTGGAAATAAATTTTCTTAAGTTTGGTTTTCTGTAAACTCTTGAAAAGTACCCTTTGGAATAGGACTGCATGCCAAAAGTTGCTGGATTTTGCTGTGCAACTGTTCCTTGTTAATGTTGTTTACATCATCTTTGTAAAAGCCATATCATGCAGCAGAGATGGACATGGATGGTGTTTTTCTTTGTAGTTTAACTTGGAACTGATTCAAGGTTCCTTGCGATTTTTAAGTCTTAAATTCCCTATTTATCTGAAAACGTTCCATTACGTTTCATAAATCATAATAAATTCTTTGTACTTGTTAAAAGAGTTGCTTGATCAAAAAAAGTGGAAGTGCCACACTCACAGCCAGAATTTTGGGTGTGCAACACATGATTGTACTCGGCACCTATGATTTCATAAAGATTCAACAAATGTGTTATGCTGCAAATTCAACAAGTTATGATTGGCAAATCATAGATTTCAAATCAGATCTACAACATGATATATGAACAGTTTGATTTAGTGTTAAAAGGAAGTTAGTTGCTTTGTTTAGTCAGGTATTAATTATTTTTGTAATTCACTTGTTCTTAATGAGGTTGTTGTTATGTTTGTTTATGCTAAAAAATGATACTGACTATGATCTCTTGTGTAGCATGATTATGATGCACTGGTAAGCATGATTGATTGAATCTTTTTCTACAAAGAATTATCTGAAAAGATTGAAAATAATTTATGTCATCAAAAGTTATGTACTAAGGAAACCACAGTCAGTGGTGTAGATGGTCAAAAAATGGTATATATTCAGGGCTACCATTCCATCCTAAGATTTGTCCTTACTTTGAAGTACTACATCTTATAGAATATTAGATCCCTTATTTCTAAGAAATGTGTTTAGTTTAATTGTGACTTGCGTCCTTATTTTTTGTAGCATAACAATTTTAGTGATATGTGATAGGCATACAGATTTTTTCCGTGTCATGGTAAACATTGTGTAATCAATGTTTTGTGACGCCGTATAGGTTGTGCAATCTTACATCACAAAGATGTAACACATTGTTACCAGATAATGTTGGTACAGTATGCTGTCTAGGCTGGTTAAGACTTTTAGAAAGGCTAATTGGTAATGAAGGATTCGCATTACATTTGGTAAAGGAATGAGCAGATAAAAAAAGGTTTTCCGTGACAAGTATGAGAATGAATTACAGAGATTCACGAGATTGTTTCTACGAATAAAGTGGCGCTTAAGCAAATTCTTTCACAGCAATAAATATGCAAATATATATTCTGACGTTAGTTGCGCATAAATGAAAAATTTCACGGAAAATTGTCTCACTTAGGGTTGGAAAATCCATTATCCCCAGTTGTCCTTATTTTTTTTGGTTCTAGATCGATGGTAGCCCTAGGTACATTTAAGCATTTTTTGACACAAATCATGAAATAACATTGTTGCAACCACTTGGTAGCACAGTTGCGGAGCCAGAATTGTAAAGAGTCGGAGGTTTTTGGGTGGAGTCAGATTCCTAACAACACTGGGAGTAGGAGTCAGATTTTTTGTCCCGCTCTGACTCCGGAAGTCCAATTGGATCATTTTTTACATCACACTCCTAAATTGGGAATTCTTGTTAAAATGGTACAATTTTTTTTGAAACTTGTTGAAACAGATTTCTTGCTGTGCACCACAATTTCCATTGATTTTAACAGCCAAATTTCATTTCCTTTATGTTAAAGTGTTGGAGTTGGAAATTTGGCAAGTCAGAGTGGGATATTTTACCTCTGACTCCACAACCCTGCTTGGTAGGCACTGTGTTGAATGTAAGATGCACCACAAATGGGATGTGCACCATAAATAGCACCTATGTGATTGGCGCAAGCAAGCAATAATAGTGGTTGCTCCTGGTTTTCTGTTCTCTATTGTTGGTTGTTGCCACAGTGTGAAGCTTTCCACTTTCCACTCAGGCTTTCTGATCTCAACAACAGAAACACAACAAAACGAAAAATGATATCAAAGAGCAGAAATAAATTGCATGCTGATGAAAATCTAAAAACATCAAAAACTTCAGGTTCAGCAAATTGATGTGAACTTATGTACTTGAATCATACGGGTTTGCCAAAAGACCTCATGGGTCAATTCTCAGCCAGAATTGTTGCAGGCACAAATCAATTTTTAATTGAAGACATTTTACATGTAATAAAAGAAAAGTAACAAAATGCGTTGAATCAACATCAGATAAATTAAATAAACAAAACAACAATAACAAAAAACAAGTGGATAAGCATCATGCCTATGTAGAGCAAGGATGCCACTTTTTTCTCTTGCATGTTGTACAACAAGAGAGGTAAAAGATATAAAGGAAAAGAAGGGCAGTAAAAGCATTATTACAGAAAAGTGACAAGCATATGAAATAAAAATGAACAGGGTTGTTGGTAGGATAGCATGTCATTTTTGTATTGTTCTCTAAATGAATACGGTAAAACAGATTTCAAATTTTTAAGAATATCAGACCAAATTTTAGAACCAATATACAATAGGTGGCCAAACCTCAATATACAAGCAGCATGTCTTAAAGCCCAAGTTACAAAGAACTGCAACATAAAAATCTAAAAACATGAATTATTTGCAATCTATGTTTTTGTGATATCATAACTCTTTTTGGGACGGCTTGCTCTGCATGGCACATTAGCTAATACAGTACCCTTTTACAATATTTTTGCACTTTGCAATAAAAATAAACAATATATATAATTTTTCGAAGAGCTCAAATAGCTGCATGCAAAGGTTCGAAGAGCCGCATGTAGCCACAGTTTGGCTACCCCTGCTTTGAAAAAGCAGAAAAAAAGCGTAATTGAAAAAGCTGCACCAAAGACATTTTCATTCTGGGTGTATGATATGTTTTCAAGAAGGCAAGCCTTGTTTAATATTTGTGGACTGATGCAATATCAGAAAAGTAGCTATCAAAGTGTTTAGGCAGTATCCCATTATCAAACAAGTGCAAGTTTAGCAACTGAAATGTTACCACTTGGCTGATATCTAAGTGTTTGCTTTTAGTGCTCGTTAAACTGTGCTTGTATTTTGTGAGGTTCTTGGTGAAATAATTATATCATACAATAAATTCTTTTAAGGGTAGTTTTTTTTCATGAAATATCATTATCTGAATGTCTTAGATGTAGCTACACAATCTATTTAATTAAGAATAAAATTAAGGAGCAGTTCACAACTATTTTCATCAGTAGATATAATGGAGTTTTATGGTACAAACAAAGCCGGTTCTGTTTTTTTTCAATCGTAGACCAAAACGATTTTGAAATGACTGAAAAAAATTAAGTCATTTTGGTTAGAATGCCTGAAAATATAGGCTAAAAACTCTGTTATGGTGAGTTTTAATATAACTGTGAGACAAATGACAAAAATTTTTTAGTGACCAAATGTCTCTGCCAAAATGTGTCAGTGAAAAAAAAACCCAGAGCCGGTTAACTACATATCGGTTAAATGCATAAACAGCTTTATCAAATAGGATTCTGGAATGCAAAACTAAAACCATTCATACGTGAAGAAAATAGTCCATTTGATCACAAAATTCAACATATAAACTGGTTATTCGCATAGAAATGTTGTTTTCATTTATAGAGTTGTATCACTTTATTGCATATGAAGTGCATTGTGCAGATAAATAATAGAAAGCCACAGTGCCATTAATTTGATGAAGCAACTGTCCCCATAACAATGGCCAGAAAATCAAGTTATCACTTATGGCTGAGATGCTAAAATCATTACCGCAGGTTCAACCTCTAGATTGGTGCAAAAGAACAGGCCATTGAGCAAGTTATCCTCAACTGTCGAATCCATAGACCTCCTCATGGAGGGCATGGTCCGACTGTTCTGGATGACCAGGCAATCAAATGTTTGATCAGCACCTGCTGCAAGATATTGTGCAGCCTAGCAGTGGATAGAAAGAACTGTTTATACAATGAAGAAGATTCACCAGCAGTGAATTTGCTGATTCAACTAATTAAACAGCAGCTTTGTCAACCAACTGGTCTTACTGAAGAAAAAAAGTTCTAGTGTCAGTACACAACTTTTGTTGTGCTCTGAAGGTCATTGTCTAACCTCAAGGGAAAGTATATAGCAGCTTTCAGACATTAACGTGTTCACAACTGTATTGACAGTCCAAAGCAAGCAGTCTACATGTGTGAACAATGTTCCACCACGGCTACAGATGAAAATTACATTACAGACACAGTATACTTGCTATAGATGATGTATTGTATAATGCATGCCACTGCAACAACTAGTAATTTACGTTTCATTTGGTGACCGCAGATTTGCTAAATACTGTAGGATTTCAAATATCAGGACCAATAAATTTTTTTACCTTTTAGATCTACTAGTAGACCGCAGACTGTTTTCCAGTCAATGCAACAGTTGTTGAAAACATTTTTATGGTGGCTTTTAATTAATTGTCTGTTTGCCTTAATGCCTGTAAAGGTTTCCTCCCTCTATCAATGTGGCCCAGTAACTGGCACACTGTCGTTTCATTAACTCTTCACTATTAAGATCTTCTGCAGTTTTTGGCCACATGTTATGAATATGGGATAAAGTGAGGTGCTGGTTACTGAGACTAAGGAAAGCTGTTAGTTTAGTGTTAGTATTAATGTTAACATTTCCAAAATATTTTAAAACAGCAAATATTTTATGTGGTAACGTTAAACCAATTTCTCCTGTGGCTTGACCTTGTCTGCAATGGATTTTGCTTCCATAATAACATATAACTGCATTGTGCATATTAAACCTTATACTCAGAGCAACAGACTTGTACTTGCAGATATAAACTGTTCCCTTTATTATAAGAAGCTTTGCCCTAAGGAGGTCTGCAGCCTAGATAACCCTTGGTCCTTCGCAACCTCCCACTTCCTGTTACATTTATAAATCTGTCTACTTGGAAGTCATCGCAGTACTATATTATAAGAACCATGATGGCGCCATCCGTGCATGTGACCTTTACTACAATCACATATATATATATATGTTCATCAAAGTAATTGTGCTAGCGCCTTTGAGTGTATGATTTTCTACTACCACATATCTATCTTCATGTTCTTTCTTGTATTTGTGTGTTCCTTGTTACTGTTGTGCATGTAGAAGTCTATTGCATTGTGTGTGAGAGTGCAGACGTTATAAAATACAATACCATTAAATAATCCTATGTGTTAAAATCAATGACTACTACGACCATTCTATTTTATAAATGCATGTGCGCTTGTATGAAAGTGTAAAGAGAAGTAACAAAATGCATTGAATCAACATCAGAAAAGTTAATTAAACAAAAGATTTGTTGAGTGTGATGATTGGACGGTAGCACTTCAGTCAGGAGTATGTTAATGCAATCAATTCAAAATACTTTTATGTACAACTGCTTTGTAAGGAAGTTGACACACACACAGATGCTAGGCCAAGGAAGTGTTGTGTTGTAGTCTAAGTGTGCTGAGGAAACTAATGATAATTTTTGGCAGTTTTGCATGTGTTTGGGCATGTTGTTCATTAATGATGAGCCGTATTTTTGTAAGTTTCTGGCTATTTGTGGATTAGGTGCCATAGTGGGCTACTACCTTCAAACAACTTAGTGCTGTTCAACTTTGAAGTGCATGCATCCTGAAAAAATTTCTTGTATCTCTACTAGCAGCTAGCATCAGAGCAGTTACGCACTCTTGAATATTAACATGGCTGAGATGCAAGAAGCAAACACCTACTGAATGCAAAGAAGATTATTTTTTGTTTATTCTTATTCAAAGCCTGCTTGTTTGATGTGCAATGCAATGGCAATGCTGACAAAGAACAGGAATTAGGAGCAGCATTATAAAACAGTGTACATGATCTATGTGAGGGATTTCCTTGCCAAAACACCTGAAGTACCATAAAAGTGCAGGATTTGAAAGCACAGTTTGCATCACAGCAATCAATCATCACCAAACCAAGAACCTGAGTAAGGCTACAACTATTGCTTCCTATCGCGTCAGTCACGTCCTTGCTAAGCACAAGAAGCCATTCAAGGTTGATAATATTGTGAAGGAAGACTTTCTCAAGACAGCAGATAGCCTTTTTAAAGACTTCAAAAATAAAAACACAGATCATGAACACCATTAAAGAAGTGCAACTCTCCAACAATACTAACACAAGGTGATGTGAGGGAGTGGATGTGTAGTGAGCAACTGAGGAAGAATATTGACATGTGTGTGCTTTTATCTCCAATTTGACAAGCCGACTGATATGATAGATATGGAACAATTGTGTGTTTTCATCAGGAATAGTTTTCAAATACGTCAGCACCAAGGATGAGCTACTCACCATTTTGCCATTACCACTTTGATGTCCGGATTAATCAAACGGTTCGCAAAAAAACAGATGGATTGCACGTGGCTTTGTGCGGGAATATCTCTGCTCTTGTACAGGTTTATAGACCTGGTCAAAGTGTCAAAAGACGCGGCAAGTCTTGTAGTTTGCACTCGAAAAAAAATTTTTTGGTTGGGGTGCAGGCTTTTTGTGAGTGACGTCATGAGTGGAGGACTTTTTGGCCACCTTGGCCAGCTTCACCTAGCCCTGGGCGCCAACCATTAGATGGTAGTATTTCGCTAAAGTTTTTATTGGAAACTAGGCTACAATCCGAGTCTTTTGATACTTTGGATGACCTGTTGGGGTTTCAGGTTCAAAAGTTATGATCTAAGTTAATAAAAATTTTGACTAATTAGTTAATTAACTAATTTGTTTATTTAAGATCATAACTTTTGAATCAGAAACGCCATAAAGTCGATCAAAGGCTCAAAAGACTCGGACTCGAGTCTAGTTTCCAATGAAAACTTCAGCGAAATACTTTGACCTAGCGGTTGGACCCTAGGCCAGGCAACATGAGCCAAAATGGCCCAAAAACTACTTCACTTATGAGGTCACTCACAAAAAATCCGCAACCCCCAACCAAAAATTTTTTTCGACTGCAATCTAGAAGACTGGCCGATCTGTTTGAGCCCTTGAACAGTTCTCTAGCGCAATCAGCAGAGGAGCTAGGGCGTTGGCAAGGCAACTGACAACTGCTGGTTTTAGGGTGATTTCAAAGTATGAATATATCGTACCCCGGCTCTCAAAGTGTTAAAAGGACTTGCGAAGGTAAGGATGTTTTTAATGTTTACATGGGATTTGTTAGCGAGACCAAACTGCCACTTCCACGAATTTCGAACACAACTGATGGGGTGTCTGCTATGGTCAACCAAACCCATGGCTTCATTGCACTGTGCAAAAGAAAGTGAAGCTGTGAAGCTTTCCTGGATATCCTGAAGTATCATTGCATAATTCACCAGCAAGCATTGTTTTTACACATTATAAATAGGAAAGAAATGATGGATGTTGTGATCAGTGCTGGGGAGCCGGAGCTGGAGCCTGGAGCGTTGGAGCCAAGCATTTTCTCTGGAGCTGGAGCCTTTTTAAACATTTCTTGTGGAGCCGGAGCTGGAGCTACAAAATATTTATCAGCTCCAGTATTGAGTACAGCAAACTTTAATAATTTCTTGTCTTAGCTTGAAATTAATTAGTCTAAACTGAAGACAAGAATTTGTAAGTTAGTAATTTAGTGTCCTTTCCCCTTTATTTGTTTTGCCCTCTAGGTCCATCTTGTGACAACTCTGCCATGTGCTCTTCTTTGAATCATTGTGACATGTTAACAGCATGCTTATGCATTATAGAGAAG